>Ga0209947_1000930_pt1 | contig 17895 bp, 17 predicted proteins | sample SalPonR2_B_D2_MG_FD_185706 | JGI IMG/M metagenome (GOLD analysis project Ga0209947, IMG submission 185706) | Salt pond soil microbial communities from South San Francisco under conditions of wetland restoration - Salt Pond MetaG R2_B_D2_MG... ... | reverse complement strand
CTGGTGGCCACCGACATCGCTGCGCGCGGCCTCGATATCGAGCAGCTGCCGCACGTTGTCAACTATGAGATTCCGGAAGTGCCCGAGGATTACGTGCACCGCATCGGCCGCACCGGCCGCGCGGGTCGTGAGGGACTCGCCGTATCGATGGTGGCCGGATCCGAACACGGCAAGTTCGAGGCCATCCGCAAGCTGGTACGGAGCGAGATCCCGACCCGGGTCATCGAAGGTTACGAGCCGACCGAGGGTTTGAACCACAGCACCGGCGGGAAGCGCGGTGGCGGTGGCCGAGGAAACGGCGGCGGACGCGGCAATGGCGGCGGACGCGGCAATGGCGGACGCGGCGGCAACGGCAAGCCGGCCTCCGCGAGCAAGCGACAAAGCCGCCAGAAACGATACCGCAAGGCAGCCTGAAGCTTCCCCCCCCCTATTCACGGCACCGCCCCGACGGTGCCGTGACCAATGCGGCCAGCTTCCTTGAACGTGCCGACCGGACAGTTCCGCCGGCACGCTAGAAGTTCGTCCGATGATTTACCGGCAGCCGACCCGACCGTCGCTCTTCTTGTCCCTGTACATGGCAGCATCGGCGTTGTGCCAGACTTCGCAGTGAGTGTCCGATGACCGTCCGACGGCCGTTCCCACCGATGCGCTTATATCAACACTCTGAAGCGAGGCGCGCAGGCGATCCGATACATCGTCGGGCTCTATCGAATCGCACTGGATGCCCAGTACGGCAAATTCGTCGCCGCCGACACGGGCCAGGAAATCCGAATTGCGAACCGCATAGCGCAACGCCAGCGCAGTCTTTCTGAGAAGTTCGTCGCCTTCGGCATGCCCTTTCCGGTCGTTGATTTCCTTGAGTTCGTTCAGATCGATAATACTGATGAAGGTAGTTTCGCCGAGTCTTCTCGAACGCTGCTGCTCCTTTCCAAGCTTCTCTTCCCATGCGCGCCGATTCGGCAGGTGGGTCAAGGCATCGGTCATTGCCTCGAAGCGGAATCTTTCGTTGCGTCTCTCCAACTCGTTGTTTTCGAGCTCGTTTCTGACGTAGCCGGCCAACAGGCCGCTCAGCAATTCCAGCAAAGGCAGTTCTGAATCGTCGAGTTCGGGGTGCTCCACGTTATCGATTGCACACAATGTCCCGAAGAATCGCCCGCAGCTGGTCTGCAGCGGAATGCCGATATAGGCGTTGATGTCGAATCGAGAGCGAATTGGTGCATCGACATAAGCGGGTATCTCATCGCAACGACCTGCGACTCGGGGACCTTCGTCTCGGACCATGCGCGAGCAAATCGAGTCACTCCACTCAAAGGTATCGCCCGCCTTGACCCCGAAGCTTTGGTCCTCCGCACTCAACACAACCCAGCTTTCCTCTTTGACCCTTGTGATCATCCAGAGGCCGAAGCCGTAGCGCTGGTGGAGAAACTGCAGCACCGCGAAAGCCGCAGAGTCAAAATCGGAGAACTCTTTAAGCGTTGTCATGAAAACGATCCTTCCCCCGGTGATTAACCGCACATCCAGTTTGCTGATTACCGTTCTAATGCAAATTAGATGCCATCTCATGACTTTGCGATAAGTGCTTCATATCTGAATACAAGCGCGGATTCACAATTCCGGTTTCGCGTTCGCTATGATTCATGCTTCAAGCAAACCCGGAACACGCTATGCAAACTCGTGCAGCAGTAGCCCTGGAACCTGGAAAGCCACTCGCGATCGAGACTGTCGAGCTGCAGCCTCCGGGTCCGGCCGAAGTGCTGATTGAAATCAAGGCCACCGGCCTGTGTCATACCGATGCGTTCACGCTTTCCGGGAGCGATCCCGAGGGGCTGTTTCCGTCCATCCTCGGCCACGAGGGCGCAGGTGTCGTACTGGAGGTGGGGCGCGAGGTCAAGTCACTGAAAGCGGGCGACCATGTCATTCCGCTGTATACGCCGGAATGCAGGGAATGCGAGTATTGTCTCAACCCCAAGACCAACCTGTGCCAGGCCATTCGCGAAACCCAGGGCAAGGGCCTGATGCCCGACGGCACCAGCCGTTTTTCGCTGGACGGCAGGCCGCTGCACCACTACATGGGCACGTCGACTTTCGCCAATCACACGGTGCTGCCTGACATCGCGCTGGCGAAGATTCATCCCGACGCACCGTTCGACAAGGTCTGCTACATCGGTTGCGGCGTAACGACGGGCATCGGCGCCGTCATCTGGACCGCCGGCGTTGAACCTGGCGCAAAGGTCGTTGTTTTCGGCCTGGGCGGCATCGGTCTGAACGTCATCCAGGGTGCGCGCATGGCCGGGGCCAGCCAGATCGTCGGCGTGGACCTGAACCCGTCGAAGCGCGCCCTGGCCGAAAAATTCGGCATGACCGACTTCGTCAACCCAGGCGACGTGGAAGGTGACCTGGTGCCCTATATCGTCAGCCTGACCCGAGGCGGGGCCGATTACAGTTTCGAGTGCATCGGCAACGTCGACGTCATGCGCGATGCCTTGGAGTGCTGCCACAAGGGCTGGGGAACGTCGGTCATCATCGGCGTGGCCGGCGCCGGCGAAGAAATTTCGACACGGCCATTCCAGCTGGTCACCGGCAGGAACTGGCGCGGCAGCGCATTCGGCGGCGCTCGAGGTCGAACCGACGTGCCGAAGATCGTCGACTGGTACATGGACGGTAAAATCAACATCGACGACCTGATCACGCACACGCTGACTCTGGACCGGATCAACGACGGATTCGACCTGATGCACCGCGGCGAATCGATCCGCTCGGTGGTGGTGTATTGATTTGGCTCGGGAACGGTGGATTCGATCGACACGTACAGATTCCCGTCGGCTATTTGCCGGTTGATGACTTTCGTAAATTGTGAATAGTGAATCGTAAATAGAAAAATCCAAACAATAATAAAAATCAAAACCAGGCTTGCCTCGATTTCTCGATTCAGACGCTTTTAAATTTACGATTCCCGATTTATATCTAGAAGCACTTACCCAAACCCTGCTCCCAATCCATGACCAAAACCACCATCGACCAAACCCAGACCCACCATTGCTTTGGCGGCCGCCAGGGTTTTTATTCCCATGAATCGCGCGCCTGCAGCGCACCGATGGGCTTCTCGGTGTTCGTGCCGCCGCATTCGGCTGGCGACCGCTTGCCGGTCCTTTACTACCTGTCCGGCCTGACCTGCGATGAAGAGGTATTCGCGATCAAGGCAGGCGCGCAACGCGTCGCCGCCGCGCTCGGTCTTGTACTGGTCGCACCGGATACAAGCCCGCGCAACACCGGCATCAAGGGGGCGACCGACGACTGGGATTTCGGCGAGGGCGCAGGCTTCTACGTCGACGCCACGCGTGAGCCCTGGTCGGATCATTTCCGGATGTACAGCTACCTCACGCAGGAACTGCCCGGCATCATCGCGGCGCATTTCCCGGTCGACCCGCTCAGAGCCGGGATCTTCGGCCATTCGATGGGCGGGCATGGCGCCCTGACCATCGCATTAAAGAACGCCACTTCCTATCGGTCGGTATCTGCGTTCGCACCTATCGTTGCCCCGACGCAGGTGCCCTGGGGCAGAAAAGCCCTGCCCCGCTTCCTGGGCGATGATCCCGAGGCCTGGAAACGTTACGACGCCTGCGAACTGGTCGCCCGGCACAAATTCGACGGCAAAATCCTTATCGACCAGGGTCTGTCCGACCAGTTTCTGGAAGAGCAGTTGCAGCCCGAGCGGTTCGAGGAGGCCTGCGCCCGTGCGGGGCAAGCTCTGGAACTCCGTAGACACCATGGCTACGACCACGGCTATTTCTTCATCCAGACGTTCATCGAAGACCATCTGCACCATCATGCAGCGGCTCTGGCGTAGATTCGCCGGAGCCATATACGACGGAAACGGCTCTCGCGAAGTCGTTGAGACGCCGAACGCAGCATAAAAAGGGCCTCGCAACAGAGTGGACCGTAAACAATCCGGGTTTATTGGAACCAGACCAGAAGCCCACCCATCAATACCAGGCCAGCAACAAAAGCGAGAAAATGAATTGCGCCCGACTGCCAGCGATTGTTCGACTTGATTTCGGGGATCAGGTCAGAAGCTGCAATATAGATGAAGTTGCCGGCACCGAACAGCACCAGCCAGCCGACATCGAAATCGCGCGAGACGGCCCAGGCGCAAAACCCACCGACTGGAAAGGCCAGCGCAGAGATGAAATTCCAGGTCAGGGCCCTGCGACGCGACCAGCCACCATGTACCAGCACACCGAAATCACCAAGTTCCTGCGGGACTTCGTGCGCCGCGGCAGCGATCCAGGCCACGGCGCCCGCCGAAGGTGAAATCAGGAAAGCGCCGGCTACGGCCAGGCCGCCGACGAAGTTGTGGACTGCATCGCCGATGAGAATGAGATAACTCACCGGTTTTTCTTTTGAAGAATTCGACGAATGCGAATGGTGCCAGCGAAGGGCTTGTTCCAGTGCAAGGAACGAGGCAAACCCGGCCAATAGCCAGCTGCCGGCCGCCAGCCGACCCATCGACTGTCCCGCTTCCGGGATCATGTGGAAAAACGCTCCGCCAAGCAGCGTGCCGGCGGCAAGTGCTACCAGCGGTAACAGAAGCTGATCGAGCATTCGTCTGGTAAGCAGCAGTGAAATTGCTCCGCTGAGCGCAATCAGGCTCATCGCCAGGCCGCCTGCGATGATCCAGCCGAGCTCGTTCATTGCTGCGTGCCCCACCCGCGGCTCAGGCGCGCTTGCGGGCGATGGTCAGTCCGTCTCCAATGGGAATCAGAGAAATATCGACGCGCTCATCGGCGTGAACAAGGCCGTTGAATGCGGCAATCGCGCGCGTATCCTGATCCTGCTCTTCGACCGGACGGACGACCTCGCCGTCCCAAAGTGTATTGTCGACCAGAATCAGTCCGCCGGGGCGCACCAGGGTAATGCAGGCCTCGTAGTAATCGGCATAGCTGGTCTTGTCGGCGTCGATGAACGCCATGTCGTAATCGCCCGACCATCCGTCCCGGATCAGTAAAGCCAGCGTTTCGGCAGCCGGCCGCAGGTGCAGGTGGATGCGGTCGGCCAGTCCGGCGCGAATCCAGTATCGCTGGGCGATCGTGGTCCATTGCTCGCTGATGTCCAGACAGGTCGCTTCACCCTGCACGGGCATGGCCTGCATGACCGCCAGCGCGCTGTAGCCGGTAAACGTACCCACCTCCAGGTAGCGCCTGGCGCCGATGATTCGGGCCAGCAGCGCCATGAACTGGCCCTGTTCCGGCGCAATCTGCATGTTCGCCTGGGGCATCTTCGCGGTTTCCTCGCGAAGTTCCGCCAGCAACGGATCTTCGCGCAGGGAATGATCCTTCAGGTAGCTATAGAGCTCTTCTTCGAGACCGATGCTTCGAGTCGACAACTTCAGATTCCTTGCGCCAGGGCCTGTCGAAAGAATAGCAGGTAGATCAAGCGCGCGCCCACCGCGCGGTTCCGAACCCCGGATCGACACCCAGCCATAAGCGGGACCGAAACAGAGTCAAGCGGTTGAACTTCATGGGTACCAGCATCCCGCGCGCCAACTGTGCCGCAGCCCGCCTATGGCTGACGACTGGCTGACTGCAGTCTGAGCTACTGATTGAGCTCGCCCCATTTCCAGTATTTGCTGGCGCCCACGGTGGCCTGCAGCGCGATGCCGGATTCCATCATCTGGTAGGTCGTCACATCCATATCGATCGACTGCTTTCCGGACGCCGAGCCGCCCTGCTTTCCCGCCTTCGCTGTGGCCTCGGCCTGGCCGCTGGCCTCCCAGCCGGAATCGCGGAATTTCTCGAAGTCTGACTGCTTGCGAAAAATGATCACTTCGCGGTAGTCCTTGAGTCCGATCCCGAACCCGACACCGGCGCCGCCGACCTTCATGAAAGTGGTTTCACCTTCGGCCGAAGTCAGCACCCCATAGCCGCCGCCGGTCTGCAGCAGAATAATGTTCTGGCTGGCCGCGTCGAACACGCCCCACCCGGCCGCCTCTGCGATCCGCGCTTCGGCACCGGGTTTTTCGCGGTAAAGGCGCGCCAGGGTTTCGTCACGCATATCGAGAACGGCCTGGCGTTTGTCGGCCGGCGTGTCGCCCAGCGACGCACAACCGGAAAGAATGAAAAGAATCAAGACCGGTATGAAGCCGGGATGCCCTATGCTCCGCATTTTTTAAAGTCTCCATGATTTTCGTCCGCTCAATGCTACACCGTACCCCGTTCAATCGCAGGCTAGTCCAGCGCCTTGGTGACATGCTCCCGGACCGCGGGCAGCATATCCCGTTCGAACCAGGCATTTCTGGCCAGCCAGCCATTGTTGCGCGGACTTGGATGGGGCAGCGGTATTACCGGCGATTGTTCATCGAACCAGGTCCGTGCGGCATCCGCCACCGATACGCCGCCGGAGACCCGGTGCCATCGCTGGGCGTGGGTCCCGATCACCAGCGTGAGACGGATGCGCTTGAGCTGATTCAGCACGGCCTCTCGCCAAAGTGGCGCGCACTCGGGGCGCGGCGGCAGATCGCCCCCTTTGCCGCGTCCCGGATAGCAAAATCCCATAGGCACGATAGCGATCAGGCGAGGATCGTAGAATATGATCTCGTTCACCCCCATCCACGCGCGCAGGCGGCGTCCGCTGGGGTCCTGAAACGGAATTCCGGAGGTGTGGGCGATTCGCCCGGGCGCCTGGCTCGCGATCAGGATTCTGGCGTCAGGGTGCGCCTGGAGAATCGGGCGCGGGCCAAGCGGGAGCGCGCCGACGCACACCCGACACGCGCGCACTTCGGCAAGCAGGCTGTTCAAGTCTCCCGTCGCGTGCATTCAGGCTCGATCGTGCGAGCGCATACCGCGGTCCAGCTTCACGGCGTAACTCGACAGCCCCAGCATCAGCAGCCCCATCACCACTAGGGCCACGGGCCAGCTGAGCATATCGGCGAAATATTCATTCGTGAAGTAGCCCAGGAAGGCAAGCATCGCAAGCACTCCGGTGACCAGCAATGACCGGCTTCCGGCAATCACGCCAGCATAGATCAGCGCGGCAGCCACGCCGACCAGGGAAAAGTCCAGCGGAAACGCGCCTTCGACCAAGTCGAATGCGCCGAAGGCGGTCAGAGCACCAAAGACAAAAAACGCCGGCGGCGTCACTGCACGATGCGGCGTTGCATGTATTCGCCAGCTGACCAACAGCCCCGAAATGCCGATGATCAGCGAGGCGAATCCATCGTCCACATCCAGCCAGCCCAGTGCCGATGCCACGAACGAAAAACCGAAAAACACCGAAAGAAAAACCAGACCGGTTCTGTGAATCGACGTCAACAGCAAAAGCGATTGAAGTGTCATGACGCCGAATACCGCCATCGCGCCGAGCGCCGGATCATCGCCGGCAATGTATTCGTTCAGGAATACAAAAAGGCCCGAGGTCTGGAACAGCGCTGCAACCAGAAACAACGGCGTTGTGGCGGCCTCGTAGCGGCCATCCCTATGCGTTGCAATCGCCAGCACAAGTGCGATCAGGCCCGTTCCGAAGCTTGCGATTACCCGGCCCGCGCTGCCAAGATCGTCCCAGAACATGTTGACTGCGGTGACCGCACCTGCAAGCACGAAGATTGCACCTAGGTAGGCAAGGATTCTTCTGATCAGGCGCTCGTTCCCGCCGCCGGCGGCGGCCGATGCACCGTCCAGTCGTTTCACGACAGCCTCTACCGAAAGATCATGCTCTTCGACGATTGCAGCGATCCGGTCCAGCGCATCCTGCCTGTCCCGTGCAAGGCTATTACTCGTCATCGTCGACCACCCAGCCGATAAAAGCGTCATGGTATGCGTAGCTCGAGCTACCTGTACCCGGTACGCGGAAGGAAGCGCCGTCGTTGACCAGGCGGTGATGCCGCGAACGTCGGCCTGTGCCGAAGATCTCGCGCAACAACCCCCCGCCGCGGTAGGCGGACAGTTCCAGGCGATAACCGTCCGGGGCCGTGCTCTGGCCGCTGAAGGTCAGGTCCGACAGTTCCCCGGGAACGGCCAGAGCGATGCGCTGCCCGTTCGCCGGATCGTCAGGTGGCTCCAGCCTGAATGTATCGAGCGTTTCTGAACGTGCGTCGAACAGGGCCAGGGTTGCATCGGCGGGTTGGCGCCCTCGTGTGGCGGCGTTTTGCTCGGACCGCCTGAATCCGATCTCCAGACGACCGGCATCGTCTATATCGAAATCGTAGAAGTGCTGGCCGTAATGGTTGTCGAAAGAGACGTAGAGGACCGGATAAGCCGGGCCGGTGGCGGCCAGGCGGGAGATGACGTGCATCAACAACAGCGCCGCAATCAAGAGAACGGGCAGCGAAATACCCAGTAACAGGACGAAATTTCGCTTCAGGAAACCCTTCATCGGCCGCACTTGAAATCATCTGGAACGGAAAAGGACTTTAACCAATGCCGAGAAACACCACAACCCGCACAGAGGCAGCCCAAGGCCCCGGCTCCCGGGGCGTACCAATGCGGGGTACACTAGAGGCATATATTCAGTGACGGCAAAGAACTGGAGCGTCCGATGCCGAGCGACGATTTCAACAACCGCAGAAGCCGTCTTCTTCGGGTGGCGTCCTGGGTCTGCTGGATTCCGCTGCTTTCACTTCTGGTCGTCGAATGGCAGCTCCACCGCTCCGACGGCTGGAACCACTGGGCTACGGCACCTTTGCTGGTTGTACCCGCGATGGTCAGCCTTTGCATCACGGCAGTCGTCGCCATGGACTTCATCGAGGAATGGCGTAACGGTTCAGCCTCGCGGCGTGTGCTGATCTATCTGGTGGTCTCTTCCTCACCCCTTGTTTGGCTCGTGATCCGCGGGTTTCTTTGAGGCCGGAAAGGATCGGTAGTGCACTCCGAGGCCCCCGGGTCTTTGTCCAGTAACCGCGCCATGGCAGGGAATTACCACCGGCTTGGCCTGGCCGGGCAGACTCAGCTCTCTCGTTCCGCGTAGAACTGAAGCCCGTTGCCGTCCGGGTCCTGCAGGTGAAATTCGTAAGTTCCCCACGGCGTCTTAGCGGGTCGCGTCAGGTACTGAATTCGGGTCTTCAGGAACATCGAATGCAAGCCGTCGACATCGTCCACGACAAAGCGCGTGGTTGGACGATCGACCGGATAGGTCCATTCCAGCGGATCGTGGCGCTGCAGATGCAGCTCGCAGTTTCCGCGACGCATGCCCGCATAGTTCGTTTTATCCCCGTGGTCGGGAAAAGCCGGCTCGAAACCCAGGCGACGGTAGAAAGTCACCGCGCGCGCGATGTCGCGCACCATGAGTACCGGTTGAACGGCGAGTATCTCGGGCATACGACATTACCTCGGTTGCGAAAAACGACCCTGTGGTCCAATTCAAAAGTGTGATGCAATCGGCATCATGCGCTCAAAGGGCAGTGGTTGGCAACTGTTATAAGGCAAGAGGCGGCCAGCCTGTCATCATTCATCGGCAATCGGCTTGATTACAGCCCCCTGGCCCACTCGGGGCGAAGCGGCGCGCTCGCCGGATGACGTATGGCCTGTTCGAGCTGCGCCAGCATTCGCGCTTTATCCACGCCGAGCGTGCCTTTGAGCACCAGCCAGTTCGAGGCGTGATCGGAGCGAAATACCGTATTGTCGAGTTCGAGGCCGTGGATGAACCGGCGCATCTCGCGGAACAGGCCATTCCGGTCCAGCGGCTCGAATTCAGGGAACGCGCTCCGGAACCGGTCCTCGCCCTGCGGAAAACTCACCACCAGAGTCGCCAGGTATTCCGGCTGCGCGGCATTGGCCAGGCGGGCGGAGTTGTCGGCGTGCTGTTCGCTGTATCGATCGCCACCCAAGCCGTTGAGAATCATGACCGATCGCTTGATCCCGGCTTCTCCCAGTTTGTCCAGCGCCTTCCGGGTGGAATCGAAGGTTTCGCCCTTGTCGACCTTCGCGAGTACCGTATCGTCGCCTGACTCGGCGCCAAGGTAAGCCATCTGCAACCCGGCTTCGCGCAGTTCGGTCAGTTCTTCGACCGACTTGCGACGAAGGTTGCGTGCCAGGCAATAGCTGGAGACCCGCTCGGCGGCAGGCATGAACTCGGAAATGGCCTGGAGAATACGCACGAGCCTGTGGGTCGGCAGCACCAGCGCATCGCCGTCGGCCAAAAAAATCCGCCGGACACTCGGGCCATGGAGTTCTCCGCAACGGCGGATCATCTGCATGACCTCGCCCTCGTCTCGCGCCCTGAACTTCTTTTGCGGGGCGGTATACATCTCGCAAAACGTGCACTTGTTCCAGGAACAGCCATCTGTCACCGGCAGAATCAGCGAATCGGCCTCGCTGGGCGGACGGAATACCGGTTCGACGTATCGGATCGGGTCGCTTTCCCTGGCAGCCATGAAATTCGAGGTCCTTATCCAGTGGGCAATTCAGATACGCGTTATTTTAAACAGCCTGATTGAATTGTTGTCTTCGGACTGCTTGCAAGATTGTTCTTCCGTGCTGATAGACTTCTGCGTCTGCGACGGCGGTACGCAAGGATTCCAGCGTTTCGCCGGCCGGGAATTCCTAGTTGGAGAAAACCATTCGCTTTTTGAGAGCACTCAAGGGTCACGTGGCGTTTCGTGTGGCGACCAGCTATTTCATCGTTGCCTGGCTGTTGATTCAGGCGGGCGACATCCTGCTGCAAAACTTCGGTGCGCCGGGCTGGATCTTTCGCGCAATGGTTGTCGTGCTGATCCTCGGTTTCCCGATCACGCTGGCGATCGTCTGGGTGTTCGAATCCAATGCGAAAAATTCCAGACACGCCGAAAGCGTCGCCCGGTCAAGGGTCAACCGGCTGGGTCTTGGCCTCCGCATCGGCGCCGTGGTCGCCATGGCGGCTGTATTGATCTGGCTGGGCTGGGACAAGATCCGCTCCGGGCTGGCGCTGGTGGAGCCCAGCCGGCCGCCATCGATCGCGGTTCTTCCGTTCTCCGACCTGAGCGCGGCCGGCGACCAGGAATTTTTTGCCCACGGTCTGTCCGAGGAAATTCTGAATCTGCTTGCCGGGATCCCGGAGTTGAAGGTGTCAGGGCGCACGTCTTCTTTTTCCTTCAAGGACAGGGAAGTGCCGATTCCGGAAATTGGCGATGCCCTGGACGTAGCGCACGTTCTCGAGGGCAGCGTGCGCAAATCGGGCAACAAGGTTCGTGTCACAGCCCAGCTGATCGCCTCCAAAGACGGTTTCCACCTGTGGTCCAGAAACTACGACCGAGAACTCTCCGACATCTTTGTCATCCAGGACGAAATAGCCGGCGCCATCGCATCCAAGCTCCGATTGAGCCTGGTCGATGCCGAGGGGGAGACAGTAAATCCTAACAGTACGGCCTCTATCGAAGCCTATGAACACTTTCTGGAGGCTCGCCAACTTGTTCAGGGTCGCTCGGTCAAGGGGCTGCGGCGTGCGCTCGAACTCCTCGACCGGGCGCTCGAACTCGATCCGCAGTTCGCGCCGGCACTTGCCCAGTCGGCACTGGCCTGGCTGATGCTTTCAGACGCTCGAATCACGCCCGGGAATGAACCGGTGGCCTCGGCAATTTCCGCCGCCCGACCGCTTCTGGACGACGCATTCGATCTCAATCCACGTCTGGCCAGCGCGCATGCCGTGCGGGGCCTGCTCAACATCCTGCAGCGCGATTTCTCCCAGGCTGAAAAATCGCTTGCACGCGCGCTGGAGCTCAACCCCAGTCATTCGGACGCGCTGAACTGGCGCGCCATAAACTTGAGAAACGCCGGCCGCCTTCGCGATGAACTGGCCGCGCGGCAGCAGCTTGCTGAAATCGACCCGCTGCACCTCAGCAACATGTTCAACCTCGCCATGGCCTATCTTCTCAGGGGGCAGTCGGAACTCGCGCTGGACGCCGCGCACAGCCTGCAGCGCGACTTCCCCGGCAGTCCCTGGGGCGACCTGGCCGAGGTCGAGGCATTGGTCGGGTCCGGCGAACTGGCCCGGGCCCAGCGTATTGCACGCACAAAGCTGGCCGACGGCAACAGCATGCTGGTCTCGGCCGCCAGCGGTCTCAACATGACCCTGGGGGAGTTCGGGCGGGCCATGAAGGTGACCGGATCCGAATTCGCCACGGCTCTGGCCGCCTTGGGCCGTGTCGAGGAGGCGATCGACACCGCGCGCGACTTCGCGGCCTCCGCCCCCGACGACAGCACGGCTACGCTCAGCCTTCTTCGCGTGCTGAGCCTGGCGGGCCGGCACGAAGAGGTGCTGAAATACTACGAGATGCGCTGGGGTGGCCTCGAGGCGCTCCAGGGCTATTTCGAATTCGGCAACATGACGTCCGAACTGACGCCGATTGCCGCGGCACAATCGATACTGGATCGGGACAGCGCTCTGGAAGCGACCCTTGAGCACTGGCGAAAAAGGCTCGAGGCGCCGCGGGAACATGGCTACGGGATGCCCTATTTCAGATTTGTCGAATCGGGCTTCGAGGCACTTTCCGGCAACCACGACAAGGCCATTTCCCTGCTCGACGAAGCGATCGAAGGCGGCCATCTCAACGCCCAACTGAATTGTGAGCCGGAGTTCCACATGCTGCGCGAAAAGTCCGAATTTCAGACGCTGATCGAACGCAATTTCCGGCTGATCAATATCGAGCGAGCAAAACTCGATCTCTCGCCGATCGATTCGAGCACCGGCTGCGCTGCCTCATGATCGAAGCTGCGCGAACACCGCATTGCTTTCTTCGGGCTCAGCTGCACCGCGTCCCTGCGAAGGCGTGCTATCGCTGTCGTCTGGTAAGCTTTGCGCATCAATCCCGATGGGTCTCGATGAATTGTTTGCTTCAAGCCGATCGACCATGAACATGCCGCGCTGCGTGACGCTCAAGGACGGCACATGAGCCAGAATGTCAATCTTGCCGATTTCGGATTCGTTCGCGCCGCCGCTGTGGCCCCGGTGCTGGCGCTCGGCGATCCGGCGACCAACGCGCAGCGCATCGTCGGCCACCTGCACCAACTGAAAGAGCAGGGCGCCGGCATCGCGCTGTTCCCGGAGCTTTGCCTGACCGGCTATACCTGCGAAGATCTTTTTTTCAGCAGCGGTCTTCACCACGCTGTTCGCCGGGCCCTGATGACCATTGCCGAAGCCACCAATCAGATCGCCGCCGTGGTGGGCGCGCCGTGGCGAGGCCCTGACGGGCGGCTGTTCAACGCGGCAGTCGTGCTTGCCGACGGACGCATCCGGGGCATAGTGCCCAAGCAGGTCCAGCCGAACTACGGCGAATTCTACGAATGCCGCTGGTTTGCATCCGGCGCCGGCGTCGACAAGGCCGTCGACGATCCCGACTTCGGGCGGTTTCGGATCGCCTGCAATCAAGTGTTTCGCGCAGGTCGCATCCACTTCGCCATCGAGATCTGCGAAGACCTGTGGTCGCCCCACCCGCCCGGCATGGACCACTGCCTGGCAGGGGCCGAACTCATCCTCAACCCGTCGGCGAGCCCGGAACACGTCGCAAAGGCGGACTTTCGACGCTCGCTGGTGCACATGGCCAGTGCACGGGGCATCGGCGGCTATCTCTACGCCGGCTGCGGACCGATGGAGTCGACCAAGGACGTCGTCTATGGCGGACACCTGCTGGCGTTCGAGAACGGCAAGGCATTGGCCGAAAGCGACAGGTTTTCGTTCGACGCCCGAACGCTGGTGACCGAGTTCGACGTCGAACGGCTGCATCACGACCGCGCCCAGAACACCACTTTCGGTCATTGGCCGCGCACAAGCGAGTACCACCGTGTCGAGGTGCTGCCGACAACCTCGGCGCTCCAGGCGCTGACGCGGCCCATCGATCCCCACCCGTTCGTGCCCGACGACGAAGCGCGGTTCGAAGCGCGCGCGCTTGAAATCATGCGCATCCAGGCCACCGGACTGGCGCGGCGAATGGTGGCCTCGGGCGCCGATGCACTGGTGCTCGGGCTTTCGGGCGGGCTGGACAGCACGCTGGCGTTCCTGGTCTGCCTGGAGGCGCTGGAGAAGCTGGGATGCAGCCCCGCCCAGTTGCATGCACTGACGTTGCCGGGACCCGCCACCAGCGGCCACACGCTTGGCTCGGCGCGCCAGCTGGCCGAGGCCGGCGGCGTCAAACTCAAGGAAATCTCGATTCGAGCCGCGGTGCGTCAGCACCTGGAGGACCTGGAGCATGAGGCCCGGGACGATATCGTGTTCGAAAACGCTCAGGCCCGCGAACGCACGCAGGTCCTGTTCAACTACGGCAACCAGATCGACGGTATTGTGGTTGGGACCGGCAGCCTGTCGGAACTCGCGCTGGGCTGGTGCACCTACAACGCCGACCATATGGCGAGCTACAACGTCAACGCCGGGGTGCCCAAGACCATGATCCGCTACCTGGTGCGCTGGTACGCCGCCAATCGAGCCGGAAAAGCGCTCTCAGCGGTCCTGAACCGTGTGCTCGAGACGCCGGTATCGCCCGAGCTGCTACCGGCCGAGGAAGGCCGGATCGCGCAGCACACCGAGGAGATCATCGGCCCTTACGAGTTGCACGATTTCTTCCTGTTCCACTTCATGCGCAACGGCGCGCGGCCGGCCAAGATCTTCCATCTGGCCTGCACCGCCTTCGACGGGCACTACCCGCCGACAGAAATCCACCGCTGGCTGCTGACCTTCGTGCGCCGCTTCTTCTCCCAGCAGTTCAAGCGCACCACCCTGCCGGCAGGACCAAAGGTCGGTACGATCACGCTTTCTCCACGAGGAGACTGGCGCATGCCGGATGAGGCGGCCTCGGCAGGGCTGCTGGCCGAACTGGAGGCACTCGATCCCGATTGACTCCGCCGTTTGAATCTGAACACCAATATCCCAGGACTGACATCATGGAAAATCACAACGCAATCGTCGAATTCAGTATCACGCCGGTCGCCACCGATGAGCATCTCAGCAAGGCCATAGCGAAGTGCACGGGCATCGTGCGCGAATCCGGTCTCGACAACGAGTTGCACGCCATGGGCACTATCGTCGAGGGCGACCTCGATGAATGCCTGCGTGTCATTCGTCAATGCATCGACGCGGTTCTCGCCGATGCCCCGCGAGCAAGTACCTCGGTGCGCATCGACTGCGGCAAGGGCCGCTCGGGCATTACAAGCCGAGTTCAGTCGGTCGAAGACAAACTTTCCTGACGCCTGCTGAAAGCTGTATTCAAGCGGTACGTCGAACGACGCTTCGAAAAGGCTTTTTTTGAAAAGGCAGAGCGCCGCAGCAGCGCGCTTCTCGTCCTGACCCTAAGGTGTGTCTATCCAATTAATCCGCAATTAATCTCCTGCTAGACTGGAGCCCAGCACCAATGGGGAACACGGGGTGAGCGACAGCACATTGCAGCCGACTCGACGGCGGTTGGAGCATCTCGACGTGCTGCGCGGCTTCGCGCTGCTCGGTATTCTGCTGGTCAATTTCGAATGGTTTACCCGGCCGCTGCAGGCGATCGTTCTGGCCGGAGAAGCGAGTCTCGCGGGCCTGGACCTTGTCGCCGCCCAGGCGGTGGCCACGCTTGCCGAGGGCAAGTTCTATCCGCTGTTTTCCATGCTGTTCGGTGCCGGTTTCGCACTGATGCTCGAGCGTGCCCGCACGCGCGGCGCGGGCTTCTGGGGCATTTACTCGCGGCGACTGGTCGTGCTGTTGATATTCGGGCTGGCCCACATCCTGCTGGTCTGGTCCGGCGACATCCTGCTGGTCTATGCGCTTTCGGCGTTCCTGATGATCCTGCTGTTCCGAAACACGCCTGCCCGGCGGCTGTGGAAGTGGGCGATCTTCTTCTGGGTCCTGCCGATGGCGCTGATGTGGCTGGGTGCACTGGCCATCGAGGCAAGCACGGCCGACCCGGAGATGCATGCCGAGTTGGTGGCCGAGTTCGAAGCCGATCGCGCGGAGGCGAAAGCCGCCGTCGACCGGGCAGCGCGAATCCATGCCGAAGGCAGTTTTGCCCAGAACGTGGCGCAGCGAGGTCGTGATCTCTGGTTTCTGGTCAGCGTCGCCCCGTTCTGGATCCCGCCTTTCATCGGCTTCTTCCTGCTCGGGCGCTGGATGATCGCCACGGGAAAGCTGACCCGACCTGCCGAAAACAAGCCGTGGCTGCGACGATGGCGCGCGGTCGGGTTGCTGGCCGGCCTGCCGCTCGCCGCCGCGGCGGTCTGGCTGATGCACGGTCAGGACACCATGATGCCGTCCCTGCGGGTGGCCGCCGGCATGACGCTGATCACGGTCGCCAGCGTCCTGGTGCCGCTGGGCTACCTTTCGACCGTCACGCTGGCTTGGCAACGGCTGGATTTTCTCGCGCCGGTCGGACGCATGGCGTTGACCAACTATCTTCTGCAGTCCCTTTTCTGGACCTGGGTATTCTTCGGCTACGGACTGGGCCTGTGGGGCGAAGTTTCGCGCGCCGCCCAGCTGCCGCTGGCGCTGCTCTTCTTTGCGCTACAGGTGTTGCTCAGTCGCTGGTGGCTGGATCGATTCCGATTCGGTCCGGCCGAGTGGCTGTGGCGCTCACTGACCTACTGGCAGCTGCAGCCAATGCAAAAACTAAAGCCGAGACAGGCATAAAACAGGGAATTTACCTACCCGAATTCAGCCGATTTTCCTATTTTCCTGCTCGGTAAACCGAATTACGCTGGTGGCTCGCAAGTCATAGCAGCCTTAGCCATGCCGCAAGCTCGGAAAAGACTCGTTTCCACAGAGGTAACGCCGTTCTATCACCTCATCAGTCGCTGTGTTCCGCGGCATTTCCTGTGCGGCGTCGATCCCCGGACCGGGAAGGATTATTCATCCCGAAAGCAGGAGATCAAGGACCGGCTGGCGCTGCTGGCCAGGGTATTCGCCATCGACGTCTGTGCCTATGCGATTCTCTCTAACCACTACCACCTAGTCGCACACATCGACGAGCGGGCCGCGCTGGAATGGTCGCCAATGGAAGTTGCCCGACGCTGGACTCAACTGTTCACGGGCCCGGTACTGGTCCGGGCTTTCGTCGCCGGACAAAAGCTGACCGAGACGCAACAGAGTGTTGTCCACAACTATATCCAGGACTACCGTAAACGCTTGTGCAACCTGTCGTGGTTCATGAAGTGTCTCAACGAGCCCATCGCGCGCAAGGCCAACCAGGAAGACAACGTCACCGGCCATTTCTGGCAGGCTCGGTTCACCAGCCAGGCGCTGCTTGATGAACCAGCGGTACTGGCGGCCATGGCCTACCTGGCTCTGAACCCGATTCGTGCCGGCATCGCCGAAACACCGGAAACCTCTGACTTCACCTCTGTCCAGCAGCGGATCGCGGCGTGGAAAGACCGGCCGAAGACGACAAGAAACGATGAGATCCGGCCGGAGACGGGCAAGAAAAGATCGCTGGAAGCCACCATCATCAAGCTTATGAAGTTCAGCGAGGACACCGAAGAAAGTCCCGAGAACACCGTCCCGTATTCCACGACCGATTACCTTGAGCTTGTCGACTGGTCCGGCCGCGCAATCATTGAAGGCAAGAAGGGTTTCATCCCGGACCACCTGCCACCCATCCTGCAGCGCCTTAAGCTGGATCCCGCGCAATACCTGAATTATGTAAAGAAGCCGAGGTTCGGTTTCGCCAGTGCGCTAGGCGCGTTGGACAAGATCAAGGAATACGCCGAGCATTTCGAAAAGGCCTTCCTGAAAGGCCAGACCGCCGCGGCAGCGCTGTTCTCGCCGGGCCAATAGGCCAATCCAACATCCTTAATCCGAGACTGGCCTTGGTGCCAGCTTTCGCCTGTCTGGAATTCGGGAATTTATGAATTTCGTTGCCGGAAGCGCGCGAAAACCTACTCTTTGACTCAAAATTAAGCAAATTCGATCGCAGGGATGTCGGAGAGCAGCTCAACAGGTTCTTTTAGGCTGTGCCTGTCCCATGGTTCT
>Ga0209947_1000926_pt1 | contig 17965 bp, 13 predicted proteins | sample SalPonR2_B_D2_MG_FD_185706 | JGI IMG/M metagenome (GOLD analysis project Ga0209947, IMG submission 185706) | Salt pond soil microbial communities from South San Francisco under conditions of wetland restoration - Salt Pond MetaG R2_B_D2_MG... ... | reverse complement strand
ACCAACGATATATCAGAGAAATTAAAGTCCAATAGATTTTCAGCAGCTTCTATAGTCATTTCACATACCTTCTGTTTATCTTTTGCTTTTTTGAAATCTACGGCAATTGCATGCAGATTTTTGATTGTTTTTTCTTTTTGCTTGAGCTTGGTTATATCCTGAGCAAATGTAAATTCATAATCCTTATCTCCATATTTTAAATAACAGCTGGTAATCTGGACGTGAATTTTTTTTCCTTCTTTGGTTTCAAGCTTTGTTTGGATTATTTCAGTACCTTTTTCTTTCACCAAAGCCCATCTTGCCTTGCGTTCTCCTTTCCAATAATTAGGATCAATATCTGATATCCTCTTACCAACCAATTCCTCTTGCGAATAGTTAAGCATCTTACAGATTTCATTGTTTACGTATTCAATTTTACCTTCAGGTGTTATCCAAAAGATTCCCAAAGCCGCGTAATCTACTGAAAATTGAGTTATTTGCATTCTTTTTATCATATTCTTAAGGTTAGATCTCATTTTAAATAAATTTTCTATCATCTCACCAATTTCATCTTTGCGATTTCTATAATTATTTAGGCTGGATTTGTTGGTTAATTTCAAATCATAATCATTGAATTGTTCTAAAGTATCGGCTACTAAAATGAGAGGCTCGGTAAAATAACTAGATAGTATATAAGTCAAAAATAAAACAAAAAATAATACTCCTATACCAATCAAAATAAAATCATTTCTTGAATCTGCATAAGCTGCTTCAATATCATTAATATAAACCCCGGTTCCGATAATCCAGCCCCAAGGTTCAAATTCTTCAATATAAGAAAGCTTCGGTTCAATTCTATCTTCAACCTCATAATACTGCCAGTAATATTCAAGATATCCTCCATTTTGTTGTTCTATAATTTGGATCATCTCTCTAAAGAGATATTTACCTTCCTGGTCCTGAATATCACCAATATATTTATCAACCAGTTCAGGAGCATAAGGATGCATCAACATGACAGGCTCTTTATTTTGTATCCAGTAATAATTCTGATTGCCAGGACCATAAATCATATTTTCAATAGTAATTAAAGCTTGATTTTGAGCGTGTTCTTCGGTTAATAACCCGTTTTGTTCCAGTTTATGAAATCTTCTTAAAACTCCTAAACTAACTTTCACCATTTTCTGAGTCTGAAGACGTTTTTCTTCATATAAATTTTCTTTTAAATTACGAAGGGAATAAAAAGCAAAAATTAAAACTATTGATAAGATAATTAGAAAAATAAAAACCATTAATTTAAATTTTATTCCACGGGAAAAAGTTGGTATTCTCATTGCCTTTTTTAATTCCCCTCTCCTGTTATATAATTGGCCTACTTCCTGTTCTATGCTGTCGCTAAAAACGATGATTCTTATTAGTTCAGGACTATCTCTTAAATCAATATTACGCTGAACGCCCTAAAGTATTAAATGTATGTTTTTTTGAAAATTAGGTCTACAATATTATCTCTATGGTAGTTAAATCCTCGTTCACAATTAAAGTTCTATTCTTGACTTTATGTATTCTAACACATTTATGACAGGTATTAAATGTTCTAAATGTAATTTTGATATTCAACTTCAATACCAACAAATTTAGCTTTAAATGCTAAGATATTGGTTATTTTTATATACCAATTGATGAAGACTTTGATTAAAAGTAGTACTAACATTAATATTTTCGCTTATACCTTCAATATCTCCAATTACAAGAAACTTTGTTTTTAATACAATAAATAATATAATAGCTTGTGGGTTTTGCAACACATCTATAATCTTATTTCTACTTTTATAAAGAAGTTGTTTCTTTATCAGAAAGAGATTTTGTTTTGCAATTTGATTAACGCTTTATTTCTAAATCTGATAAAAAAGTTCAATTTGCAGTCTTTGTAAACAACAATAAAAATTATTTTTAAATTTAATTTGAGCATCATACTAAGAACAATTCAAATTTTAAATCCTAATATTTTTGTTAAATTTATATCTTTGACCGAGTCAAATCGATAATCAGCATGTCCAACTCTTGATTCTGGGCCAATCCCTACCGCAATCATATCAGCTGCCAAAGCAGCATCTATACCTGCTTTTGCATCTTCAAAAACCACGCATTCTTCTGGTCTTAAATTTAACTTTTTTGCTGTATGTAAAAATAAATCTGGAGCTGGCTTGTTTTTTTTAACACTATATCCATCTGAGATTACATCAAATATATCCGCAATATCTAATTTTTTTATAACTGTTTTTGTATTTTTACTGGCTGAAGCTATTGCCATTTTATAACCTGCCTTTTTTGATCGTTGTAATATATCAAGAATTCCGTCCAGCAAATTATTGCGATCAATGGTTTTTAAATAGTCATTGTAATAATTATTCTTTCTCTCAGCCATTCTTTTTCTTTTTTCAGGTGTAACTCCTCTATTATTTTTTTCTAATAATAAATCCAGACATTCCAGACGAGAAACACCCCTAAACTTTTCATTAAATTCTCTGTCAAATTCCATCCCTTCTTCTTCGGCCAACTGCTTCCAACCTAAATAGTGATATTCAGCAGTATCTGTAATAATCCCATCTAAATCAAAAATTAAACCCCTTATTTTTTTCAAAATTAGCCCCTCCCTTTGACTATAATTTAAACCTTTCTAAAAGTTTATTATCTTCATCTAAGGTTGGTTTCCAGATTTCTATTATATTTGCTCGACAACTACGAGGAGTGTTTACTCCATCAAATCTAAAACACAAATGTTTGAAATCCTCATTAAATTTTTTTTGTTTTTCAGCAAAAACCGTACTCGCTAAAGATATGTGAAATCTCCATTCTTTGTAATTATCAATAGTTGAAATATGAGCTTTTTCTAACTTCTCATGAAGTTCTCTACTGAAATTAACTAATTTTTTATTCTCTTCTACATTTAAAACCAAAAAATTATTATCCTTAAAAGAATAACAATCAAAATTTTTAACAAAAATATCTATTTCAGAATATTTTACAAGTGTTGATTTTATAATTTTAACAGCATCTTTTAACTTCTTTTTATATATCCTATCCAGAGTAATATGAATTTCAGGATATACATTATTTGGATAAAGTTGAAATTCTGAAGCCAGTCTTTTTTGTAAAAATCGGGCTAGTTTTAAAACGTCTCCTTCTGGTTTTAATACTATGAAATATTCTTTATCAAATGAAGAATTTTTAATCATAAAGCGTCTTCCCATATCTATTATTAATAAATGAACAAAGTTCTTTATTATCATTTGTTTCAAATACATTATTATTTTTCTTTATCTTATGAAATAGAGCTGTGATTTCTCCTTCAGTAAAGTCCCTTTCTTCTATTTCGGGGGTTGTTATAAATAAAATGTCCTTGTCTTTAAAATTTGCAAGCACCCTTATATTATCTAAATTACCCCAACCAAAAGGTGTATTCGACACAATAATAAGGTCAGCATCACTAATCTTTTTTTCGTTTTTCTGTACTGCTTTATTATCAATTGGGGCAAAAGGAGGAATTTCAACTACTTCAAAATTTAATCTCTTTGCCTCTGCCCAATCCGTATCTCCTCTATTTAATACCCCACAGCTTACCCTAATATTAAGATCATTTAATATGCTCATTATATCTTTGCCTGTACCTCCACCACATATTAAATGAACTATAAAACTATTTTTTTTACGTCTTTGTATGTTTTTTGAATGAGGAATAATTATTACATAAGGCCTTTCTGTTATTGGATTATATTTTATATCAACATTTGTTTTATATACCTCACTGATGTTTTCTTTTGTAATAACCTCATCAACTTTACCTATAGTGTGAATATAACCCTGATTTATTAATATTAACTTATCACAATACTGGCTAATTAAATTCAAATCATGTGAAACAGCCAAAACAGACATATCTAGTTTATTATTTAAATTTGAAATCAGGTCAAATATATTTCTTTGGTAATTAATATCCAAACTTGCTGTTGGTTCATCAAGCAGTAAAAGTTCAGGTTCCTGGACTATCGCACGGGCAATAATAACCCTTTGACGTTCTCCACCACTTAAGTTTTGGATTGATTTATCTTTGAACTTCTCAGTATCCGTTAATTGCAGAGCCTCGTCGACTTTTTTTCTATCTTTTTCACGTACTCTTCCCCAACGATCCTGATAGGGATTACGACCCATCATAACCAAATCATAAACTGTGAAATTAAAATTGATCTCTGAATCTTGAGGTACAACAGCCATCTTTTTAGCGAGATCTTTATATGAATAATTATTTAACAAATCCTTATCCAGATAAATAAAACCTTGGTCGGGATCCAATAACTTACTTATATTTTTAAGTAAAGTTGATTTGCCCGAACCATTGGGACCAATGATACCAATAAATTCATTTTCTCTTAAATGAAAATCAATTTGATGCAGTATTTGTTGTTCACCATACGAAAAGTCTATACCTTTTAATTTTAGCATTTTTTATCACCAAATCTCTTTTTTGGTTTTTCTAAGTAAATAGATAAAGTAGGGTCCTCCGGTTAAAGCAGTGATTATTCCGACAGGTATTTCCATTGGAGCTAATAATATACGAGCCAGATTATCACTTACAATTAAAAACATACCACCCAAAATTGCAGCTGTAGGGTATAGTTTTTTGTGGTCTGGCCCTACAAGTAATCTTGCAATATGAGGCACAATAAGACCAATAAAACCTATACTTCCACTAACTGAAACTACAGAAGCAGTAATCAAAGAAGCGCCTACAATTAAATACCTTTTGGTCTTTTCAACATCCACACCCAAGTGTTGAGCATGGGTCTCACCTAATAAAATCAAATTTAAATCTTTTAAGAAAAATATAATCATCACATTCCCTATAAGAAAATAAGGTATCATTAATTTTATATCATGCCAGCTGGCCGTAGATAAACTGCCCAAAAGCCAATATATTATTTTTTGTAAATCCCTGGTCCCAATTACCATAAAAAATGACATGAGGGCATTTAAAACAAAACCTACAGCTACGCCAGCCAATAAAAAAGTTACAACAGGTACTTTCCCATTTGTCTTAGCTAAGTTATAAACAATGTATACAGTAATTAAAGCACCAACAAATGCGGTCAAAGGAATAGTACTAAAAAACAAAAAACTAAACTGAAGATTTAATACAATTGCTATGGTTACTCCAGTGCCTGCTCCAGCAGAAATACCAACAATATAGGGATCAACCATTGGATTTCTTATAACACCTTGGAAGACAACTCCTGCTATTGATAACCCGGCTCCAACCAAAAAACCAAGTATTATTCGTGGTAATCTAATTTGATTTATAATGACATTCAATGAGTTATTCATGTCTTTTTTAGAAAATATTATCTTTACAACTTCATAAGGAGAAAGATTCACCGATCCCAAACTTAAAGAGATTATACTTACTAAAATAAGTCCTGCAATAATAATCAATACTAAGTAAAAATAGTTTATCTTCTTCTTCATAAATTCGACCTCCACTACATTTCTAACATATACTATAACATAAATTTTATACTTTATCCACAATATATATTATCTATTAAAAGCCCATAATCTTTAGTAAAACTACCTAATAATTGATAATTATTTTTTCTGTAATTCCATATTCTCTATCATTATTAATAAAGGATATCTGATCATTTAACTTTAAGATCTCAATACTTATTTTGTCCTTGGTTATTTCTATTTTATATTTGTTATTCCTTAATACTATATTAAAAGAAACCTTCTTCCACCTATCAGGTAAATTAGGTTCAATATATACTTTATCCCCCCTATAATTTATCCCCGCAAAGCCAAATACTATTGCCTGCCATAATATTCCTAAGGAGGCTGCATGAAGACCTTTATCACTGCTCTTCATATTTTCCCCTAAATCTATTTTAGATGCCCTATTAAATAAATTGTAGGCTTTATTAACTTCGCCTATATAACTGGCAACTAATGCATGTATACCCGGGCTTAAAGAAGAATCGTGTAATGTTATGGGTTCATAATAAGCAAAATTAGATTTTATTACATCCTCTGTAAATTTATTTCTTAATAAAAATACTAACATTACTACATCGGCCTGCTTACATACTTTTGTTTTATTAATTTGTTCCCAACTTAGATCATTAAAAATTGCATCTATTGGAGAATTTTTATATTTTTTTAAATCAATTTCTTTTAAATCAAAAAAACCTTCATGCTGAGGTATAATGTTATCTTTATTGATCTTAGGTATGTATAGCTTGTTGCTTTTATCTTGCCAATCTATTATTTCTTTTTCATTTAAGCCAATTTTGTTTTTTAAAAACCCAAAATATTTTGTATAATCTTCTTTTAAGTTTGCTACATATTCTAAGGCTTTTTCAAACTGCCAGTGTACCATATGATTCGTAAAAGCATTGTTGTTAACTTCTTTTTTATATTCATCAGGACCCATTATATTATTTATTTCATATCTGTTTTTCTTTTTATTATACTCAAGACGTGAAGCCCAAAATCTGCTACTTTCAAAAAATATTTCAAAACCATAATCTTTCATAAAGTTAAAATCTTTTGTGAGGCGGTAGTACTCTGCAACCATATATTGTACATCGGCAGTAATATGGTGTTGTAACTTACCGCTTAATATCTCGATTTCTTCACCTGTTTCTATATCGATCCCTCCATATTCAGGTGTTGTCTCTTGACCACTTCTAGCACTTTCCCAGGCATACATGGCTCCTTGATAACCATTTATCTTCGCTTTTTTGCGGGCACCTTTTAATGTATTATACCGGTATTTTAAGAGTGTTTTAGCTATTTGAGGATAATTATAGATAAAGAAAGGCAGCATAAATATTTCTGTATCCCAAAATACATGTCCTTTATAACCCGCTCCACTTAATCCTTTAGCAGCTATACTTATTCTATTATCATGAGCAGGAGTCATTTGAATCATATGAAAGAGGGCAAATCTTATCGCTAACTGATCAAAATTATTACCCGATATTTTAATGTCCATTTCATCCCAGATCGATCTCCATTTTTTTATATGCTTTAATTTGCAATCCTCATATCCTCTTTTTTTATTGTTTTTTAAATTGCTTAATGCAGTATCTTGTAGCTCATCTATATTTTCTAGATCTTTATCCCTTTGGCTATAGACACTGAAATATTTACATATACTCACTTTTTTATTTTGAAGAAGATCAAATTTGATAATTCTTTTTAGTTTTCTTCTTTCCGATAAAACAGATTCTTCAGTTTTAATATTTTCTCGCTGGGATGATATTTCATGGCTGAGGGCAAAACAAAGTTTTAATGTCGATTGTTGTGTTTCTGGTTCATATACTAAATTGTCATCTACTAATCTTTTCATACCTTCTTTCAGATGCTGAGTGCCACTATTACTCGTTCTGGCGTTATATCCGTATCTTATTTTTATCTCGCCCGAAAAATTTACAGCCTCCAGCTCTATTTTAGATAAAGCAGAATGCAGATTAAACATCGAGATAAACCTTTCAAAATAAAACTTAACTTTGTGACCTTCCTTATCCTCCCAGAGAAATTCTCTAATGAGTAAACCATCTTTCAAATTAAGACGCCTACTGTATTGATATATCTTATCCTTAGTTAAATCAACTTTATTGTTGTTAATAAATATTTCAGTCTTTATCCAGTCCGGTAAATTGGGCATCTCCGTTACTTCACCTGGGAATTGATCAAATATACCTGCAACATAAAAACCAGGTCTTTCATTTGGATAACTCTCTTCCAAAGTACATCTGCTACCCATATATCCATTCCCTAAGCAAAATATAGTTTCATATTTAGCCTGATTTTCAAGCTTAAATTCTTTCTCTTCTACTATCCAATTCTTATATCTACAGCTGCCGCTATCATATTCAATAGTCAATTCAAACCCTCCTCGAACTTTTCTTATACCAACAAACAAAAACAATAAGTGCTTTTCTTAAAATCAGACAGCCTTTATTAAAGTTATTTAAATATTCTTACAATTTATAAATAAAAATGGAGCGGAAAACGGGATTCGAACCCGCGGCCTTCTCGTTGGCAACGAGATGCTCTACCAGCTGAGCTACTTCCGCTTAGGTTATTATATTTATGGTGGAGGGGAGAGGATTTGAACCTCTGTAGGCATCGCCGGCAGATTTACAGTCTGCTCCCTTTAGCCACTCGGGCACCCCTCCATAATTAATTTATAGGCTTTAAATCCTTATTAATAGTAATATATTTTGTCCTGTTTGTCAAGAGTAAAATTTTCTTAAAACTACTAAAATAATGATATAAATTCTGTAATATAAAGATATACTATTACTGTAAAAAGAACAATTGGTAATCCTTGTTTTATTAATCTCCCTTTATTATTCTTGATATTAAGAAATAATTGTTATATTCTAAAGTTAAATTATTTTATTGCCTTTTTAATGTCATTAACATTTATATCTTTAATATTGATTTATCAAAAAGGTTATACTTTTTATTAAAAAATAATTAAATTTGGAGGTTTACTTTATGTTACAAGGTGTTTTGTTTTCTATTTTAGCGGGTATTATGGTCTCATTACAGGGTATATTTAACACCCGAGCCAGTGAACATATTGGCTTGTGGCAGATAAATACATTGGTTCACGGCTCAGGCTTAATTCTAGCAACAATAATTTTAGTAACTTTTAGTAAAGGGGATTTTACTAATATTAAAAATGTTAATCCATATTATTTAATAGGAGGTTTTTTGGGAGTAATAATAATTTTTAGTGTAATCAAAGGAATATCTGCTCTGGGAGCTAGTTATTGTATAACAATACTGATTGTCACTCAAATTATTGCCAATGCATTAATTAACTATTACGGAGTATTTGGCGAACATATTATAAATTTTTCTTGGACAAAAATCATTGGTATTCTTATGATGATAACAGGAGTATTACTTTATCAGTTAACTTAAAAAATAATCTCAACTACTAATTTTAGTTAATTGAATATTAAACTACCATATGGAAACTTTTTTAAACCTAATCCAGAAGATATCTATAATCACAAAATTTAATTGATAAGGTTAATTAATATTTCTCATGATACACTAATCTCCATTCTTAACTTTATACATATTTTGATCTGCTGAATTATATATATCTGAGAAATGCGTTTTTTTGTTTTTGGCAGTTTCTGTCCCTAGAGAAATACTCAAAGGCACAGGTAAATCTTTTTCGTGGTTCACTATTTTAATCTTATGTTCAATTCTATCACAAATATTTTTTGCTTCTAAAGAATCTGTTTCAATTAATAATATAACAAATTCGTCTCCACCAATTCGCGCTGCAATATCTTCTGTTCTGAGGGTTTCTTTTAAAATATTTGCAATTTTTTTTATGTATTTATCACCTAATACATGACCATAATTATCATTAATGTATTTTAGATTGTCAATATCACCGATTATTATGCTGATGGGATGTTTTCTGGAATTTTTTAATCTTTGGATTTCATTATTTAAATATCTTCTATTATATAATCCCGTCAATTCATCGTGGTAAGACAAATATCGAACTTTTTCTTTAGCCTTTTTTTGCTGGTCAATATCAATATATATTCCAACTGCACGCAGGGGTTGGCTTTTTGCATCCCTAGTAGTTATGCTCCCAATATTTCTTACCCACTTCCATTCTCCTTTAACAGTTTTTATCCGGTATTCCATTTCAAAGATTTCAATGTCTCCCTGTATCAATTTATCAATATTTCTTTTGAATTTTTTTATATCATCTTTATAAATAATATTTATTAATTCTTTATATTTAACTCTTTCAGTAAATTTATATCCTAAAATATTAACCCATTTTTCATTATGATACACCTCACCTAATTTTATATCCCAATCCCATATGCCTATGTGTGCACCTTTTACTGCTAACTCTAATCTGTTTTTATGTTTTTTGGTTTCTCGTTCCCGCTGTCTTTTTTCAGTAACATCAATTATATTTACAAGCTTTTTATCATCTGGGAGTACTTTTGTTCTAAAATCTATATATTTAGTTTCGCCGTTTTTGGTGGCTATTTTTAAATTTTGATAAGATCTCTCTCTTTTAATATTTTCTTTAAACCATTTTTCCACTTTACTCCTTTTCCCCGAATCAAGAAAAGAAAACTTGAACCAGGTTTTAATATTTTGGATATCTTCCTGCGTATATCCGATAATATCACTCGCAGTTTTGTTAATATATAAAAAATTATTTTGGGAATCTACCAGCAAAATACCTACTATCAAATTATCTAAAAGTTGTAACGGTCTTTTTATCATTGTTGAAAAACCCTTTCCAATAAAATATATCTAAAAACATCCATTAACTTTTGTTATATATATCTTTTTTGAATCGAAATATTTTTATAAACCAAAAATTCAATTTTTTACTCTATTTTGATCTAAATTATTTTAAATTTATGAAGCTTGTTCCTTGAATTTTCCCAAAATAAAATAAATTGTTATTATGGTAATAAAAGTAACTATAGATAGCAAAATCCAACTATAAGAATATGAACCTGACCGATCAGCCATGTAACCAAATATAGGTGGGCCGATAATTATTCCAGTCCTGACAAAGACCAGAGAAAGGCCAATGCCTATACCAGTCTTATCTATATCTACCTGATCAGAAATAGCAGAAAAATATAAGCCCTGCCATCCACGACCTGTTGCTCCAAGTAAAAAAGCACATATAAATATTATTAACAAAGATGGATTAAAATTATTCATAAAACCAAAAGTAATAAATACAATACTCGCCAATATACCTAAATATAAGAATCCGTTTCTCTTAATATTATTAAATATCCTATCATTTAATAGACCCCAAGCAGGCCTTCCTGCTACACTTCCTATCTGCAAAAACATAAATCCGACTCCGGCCATCACTTCTTTAAAACCATAATCCATATATAAAAACAGAGTGAAATGTGTCACTACAATACCGGAAATTACGCCGAAGTAAAAACCTAAAATACAGAGTACAAATAGATATTTGTTATTAAAAAGTATGATGATATCCTCGGTAATAGTATTATCTATTTGCTCATCTTTAATTTTGTTTTTTTTATCTTCATGACCATCAAAATAAAGTAATTTAAATAAAATAGCAACAATAAAAAATAGTAAACCCATTATAATTATATCAACACGCCATCCCAGGTTTTCGCCAATCCAAGGTATTAAAACTGCTCCAATTACACCTCCTAAAGGGAAACCCAAAGTCATAATACCCATTACAGTAGATTGATTATCTGATCCAAAATTATCAGCAATACCTTTACTACTGGTTGGTAATATCATACTTAAACCTAATCCAGTTAGGGTGGCAAAGATAAGTATAATAATAAAACCGGAGGCAAAAGCATGAAAAATAATAAAAAGACCCATAAAAACAAGCCCCATGATCATACTCTTTTTAACTCCCCAGTAATCAGCTATTCTACCCGATAAGATTGCTACGATTGTCGAACTGGCATATAAAAATGTTGAATATAGGCCTACTTGTGTCCTGGTTAAACTAAATTCTGCCTGTAAAAATGGAAACAATGTCATTATTCCATTTCTATATATTCCTGCCATAATACCTGCGAAGGTTATTAAAAAAAGAATTTGTATATTCGAAGTTTTTTTGGTTTTTTGTCTGTTTTTTTCCATTATTATATCATTCCATTTTTATTTTAGGTTCTTCTCCAAATTAGTGGGTCATAAACCCGGAAAAGCCTGATAAATCTTCAACTTAAAGTAATCTATATCATGATAACCATAGGCTCTTCTTTTAATTTCTTTAATCTTGTTATTAGTTCCTTCTAATTTGGATGTATGAATAGGACAATCACCATAAGTAATTATCCCATATTTATATTTCTGTACAGTAGCTACAAACCTGATTACTGGTTTAAGTCCTGACTGTAATGCTAATAAACACCAATTATCTAAAGCTTCTTTCATATCTCTGGAATTTTCAGCATTCCAGATTAACTTAAGTTCATCCTTAAGGATGTAGACTTTGTATAAGTTTTCATTTATAGTTAGTAACTTTTCTAAACGGGGTTTTTCTTTTTCTCTTAAGTTACCCCAGTTTTTAAGTAAGATCCAGCGGCTATTTTTTAAAGTTTGTGTTTCTTGTTTGTTGAGATCTTTACGATTTTGTTCATCTCTACGGACCTGATCTATTACCTTATTGAAGTTAGCAATAATATGGAACTTATCAAAAACTATTACTGCCTGTGGACACCACTTATTGATCGATTTGATATAAGCATCCCACATGTCCATAGTTACTGCTTTGATGTTTAAGAGATCTTTTTTAGGCATTTCTTTAAAGAATCGATCTAAAGTATCAGCTTTTCTATTTTCACCAACCCAGATTACACGACCAGTAATGAAGTCTAAAACAACTGTCAGGTATTTATGATATTTACCAACTGAAACTTCATCGATAGCAATATATCCAGAGTTAGTATAGTCAGTTTCACTATACTTTTCTTCTAAGAATCTTTTATCTATTTTTTTAACTGTTTTCCAGTCAAGGTTACAATGCTCAGCGACCTGATTTATAGGCATTAATGAGCAGAGTTCATGTATATAACGGGCCATTCTTTCTGTGACTCGAGGACCCTTTGGATTACTAATAATACCTAAATCTTCAACTCTGGTTTGGCCACAGTTAGGGCAGGTAATTTTACGAAATTTATAAACGATAAATCCTGGGTTATTTCCAAAGCTTAAATCTCTTAAAGTTCTTTGATCATAATCATGGATACCACTAGCCTTGCTGCCACATTTATAACAAATAGGAGTATATCTTTGATCAGGGCTAACTGTTGTAAAGATAGCAATACCTTTATCAAGATCAACAATTTGTTCAAAACCATCAATTTTTGCTCGACGAAAGGGGAATAAAGATGATATACTAAAATTGGACATGAGTGAAGACCTCCTCTTAATATTTTTTCTTGATAAATAAATATTAGAGGTCTTGTAGCTTATGTCCTTCTTTTTTATTTAATTTTTTACCCACGGAAATGGAGAAGATCCTAAAAAATTATACCTTTTTAAAATATTAATTATTTTATACTTAAACCGAATTTATTAATTATCTAAATGACTTGAGAAATCATCACATAATATTTTAACGCTCCTTACTATAAAAGTCAAGTCCTGTTTATAATCTAACTCAGATAATAACTTTTTTATAGAAAATTTATAGAATGGTTGTATAATAATATCCATAAGAAGACTCCCTTTTGTTGTTTGGATATTAACATTTTATCAAAAAGGGAGTCCTCTTTCTATTTTTTTATTAATAATCTCCAAAAGTTATTTTACAATAAGTGATAATTTGATAGTATATGTTTCTGATTTTTTTTATCATCATCCTACAACATAATTTTTCTGCTCTCTTTTTTTCTTGTTATTGGAAAAAAATATTAAATACTATGATCTATAAAAAATTCTAATATGGTTATTGTTTTACTATTTCAACTCTTCGATTTCTTGCCTTACCTGCCTCATTGGAATTCGAAGTTACAGGTGACAATGATGCAACTCCATAAGCTTCTAATTGTTGTTCTTGTATGCCATACTCATTTATTAGTTTATCCATAACTGATTTTGCTCTTTTTTTAGAAAGATCCATATTGTAAGCAAGATCCCCAACATTATCTGTGTGACCAACTATATAAAATTTTTCTTCATTGTTTTTTTGTAAAAAAGAAGCTATTTCTTCTAAAGCAGGTTCAGATTCTTTTTTAATACTCCATTTATTTGTTTCAAAATGAATACCATATATGGAAATAAAACCACTTAAATCAATATTGTCTTCTATTTTCTTGGCAGTTACCAAACCACTTTCCATGGGATTAACTTCAATAACATCCTGTGTTATTAGAACATGATCACCTAATACATCATCTTCATCAGGGTTTATAAAAATTGCAAAATAGATATCATTTTCTTTATATGTCCCTTTAGCGGTTAAAAACCTAAAACCCTCACGCCCAAAAGGACCAATAAAATCTCTCCCTCTTATCGGATTAATTCCTCTTTCATGGTGGTAAACCTCTTCATTCCAAAACGGCCAGCTACTTTCTTTGTCTGATGTTGTGAATAATATTTGGTATCCGGCATTTTTAAGAGCATTTTCGTAGTTTTTGAATACTTTATATATACCTTCTTGTAATGGTACCTGATATTGTATGCGGGTTAGTTTGCCTTCTAAATCAATATAACTTGAAAAATATTTACCATGTCCTCTAAACTGTTTTTCTTTTTGGTCGCCAGTTCCTAACACATAGGGTATATAATCTCTTACTTGATAAGCTACAATTTCAGCGCCTTCATATCTGGAAAGTGCAGGATGATCTTTTGGTTCCTGGGCTTTTAAATTCTGTACACCAATAAATAAATACAGCCCTGCAAATAAAATTAATAAAACAAGCACCAATGCAAACTTTTTCACTTTTAAGCTCCCCCTTTTGTTTTTTTAATTCTGTTTTTTAGCAATATCTCCTTCAATAATAATTTAAAAGTTTTTTAATAAATTAAAAAAACACTTTTATCACAATCATTTATAAAATTATTTATCAATGGTGTACATTATTAAAACTTCATAATTGTTTACTTAAATTAGAAAAAATACGGTGGACAATAAATAATAAAAAAGTATTCTTACAATTGTTTTCAACATAAAATTTTATTATTTTACACTCACAAAAAACAATTATATTTTTAAAATTTTCTTTTTAATCTCACTAATCATGATAAATAAGATATGCACCTACAGAAATTTATTCAGTCCAAACTATATATTATTTATAGGTTAAACAGACTATTACTCCAAGAAATACTTTTGTATTTATACTATAATTTGTCTAAATAATGAACACAGTCAAATTATTCAAGTTTAAATTTATATAGCTAAATTATCTATTTTAGCTGGTCTTTCTAATGTTCTTATTAGTTTTTTTCCTTCACCCTTAAGCTAATTGTTGTTGTACTTATATTGTTTCAAATCTGTATATTATTAAATTTATTTTGTATTTTCATTATTTTAGCTTTTAGTGTGTATTATTTTAATTTCATAATACAATATAAAAACCCCCAACTATTGTATAGTCAGGGGTTAGTTGCTATAAATAAAATATTTTGTTTACTTTATAATCTAACAACATTTGCAGCTTGTGGGCCACGGTCGCCTTCTACAACTTCAAATTCTACATCTTGATCTTCTTCGAGTGTCTTAAATCCATCATCTTGAATTGCTGAAAAATGTACAAAAACATCGTCGCCGTCTTCTTTTTCAATAAAACCATAACCCTTTGCTGAATCAAACCATTTTACTTTTCCACTGTAAATCATTAAATAAATTCCTCCTAAATTTTATATGAAGGGTAATTGTAATATTTATTACCCAGCGAGATTAACTATAACATCAAATAAGCATAATGTCAAACAAAACGATCATCTTTTTTTTGCTATATTAATTGCTATTTATCAGTTGAATTTTTTAAGAAAAAATAAAATTATATTTTATTGATAATAGTCTTAATTTTAAATATTTTTTAGTCTAATACTAAAATAAGGGCTTCATTTTTAAATTAGATTAGATATGAAGCCCTTTTATTTTATTTATTTTTTCTTATGTGAGTTTTTACATTTTACATATAGCTGAATAAAAAAGAATAAATATACTAAGTCTAGTATATAATCAAAAAATCTAGCCAATTATTATACCAATATCTTCATTATCATTTTCATTAGTCTCATCGACATCATCATCATAATCTAAAATAACTTCAAAATCAGCATCAGGATTGAAGACATTTGGAGGAAATTCTACACTTAATTCAATATTTTCTCCCGGATCTATAGGGGGTGTGTCAATATCTTCAATAACAGTATCAGAAGTCCTATAAAAAATAACCCTCGTTATACTATTACCAGCTGAACCAGGGCCTTCATTATCAACATAGATCAATAACATATTACCCTCTGTATCTAACCAATCTATATAATATCCTTCACCACTTGATCCAAATACAATATTAGGTCTTGCATCTATAATAACATCAATGTAATCTGAACCTCTATTGTTAGCAGCATCCGTTACCTCTATTCTAAACCTGAAAACGCCTTGATGACCTCCAAAAAAGTCGGGAGACGCAGGGTCAAAAGTAAATGAATGAGGGTCATCTTGATCCCCTTCAACTTGAGGAAATGTAGCTCCTCCTAAATACAATTCCCATGTATAAGAATGTTCTTCAAAGATAAACCACTCAACTGTTACTTCTTCCGAACCCAATTCATCACCATCATCTGGATTTGTTATAACAACAGTAGGATCAACTAAATCTTCTGTCATCGTTACAGTTTCTATTTCATTATCATTATTAACAACAAGATTAATAGGACCAACTTTTATATATTGGTCTTTTTCTACAGTATATTGATAACTCCCATTATATTTCTCGAAAGACACCACTCCTGTCGAATCAGTAATCTTTGTTTGACCATCTAGCTTTACTTCTGCTCCCTCTATTGGTTCATCTGTATCATCATCTAATATCTCGAAAATTACATTATACTTTAATAAAGTTGGTACATTGCTGGAACATGCTACAAGAATAAAGGCCATAACAACAATTAAGGTCAAAATACTTATCTTTTTATAAATATTATTTGTCATTCTTTTCCCTCCCCTCTAAAAATCGTATTGTTAAAAGTTTTCCTTTGTTTACACCCCAAACCCTTGTCATATTAAGGTTTTAGGTTTAAAACCCTGCCACCCCCTCTTTTTTGAGTAAAATATACTTATCAAACATCAAAAACTAAGAAAGGTGGCAAGAATTATGTCTCAAATTATTAACTAGCTTCTTTTTTATTTCAAGATCCAAGAAAAAATTATCTCTTTTTTACTAGTGCTTCTCACTTGTAAAAATGTATCTCCTAAAAAGGATAGTCCCATCTCTAAGAAATATCAACATCTTCAAGTCGACTTTTTACCCACCTTTGAAACTTTTAAAAAACTTGATTATAAAAAGTTACTACAAAATTATCAGCTTTAAATTCACCCCCCACTGCAATAAAACTCTTGAAAAAATTAAAATTCGTAAGGACTTTAACATCTATAAGTGTAAAAACAATTACTGCTCTTTTTATCAGTATAATCTCGCTAAAAAAATACTAAAGAAGAAAAGAAACTCTTTAAGACTAAACCCTTTAAATTCAACGTCCGTTATATCTACCGAGAATTTAAATGTGACTTTACACCTTTAAGTAAAAAATCATCTGTAATACCCAAAGTCGATTTATCTAAAATATATGCTTCCCCTCATACCTTAGGCTTGGTTCTTACCTACTATGCTAATTATGGAATCTCTGCTAGAAAAGTTGCAGGTATCATGAAAGATATTCATAATATCCATATCTCTCATCAAACTGTACTTAATTATGTCGATGCTGTTAGTAAATACATTAAACCCTATATAGATAATTATCCCTATAAACTCTCTAACTCCTCTTGTGGAGATGAAACCTATCTGAAAATCAAGGGTAAATGGCAATATCTTTTTTTTCTTCGATGCCGTTAAAAAAGATTAAATTTTCTTATGATTTTAAAATAATTATTTATTTCTAAAATATGATCGTGTACTAATTATAATATTTATATATACTTTTAGGTTCATTTTTGAATAATTATACATTATAATTCCATAAGAATAGGTTAATACCTGCATTTATTTAATATTTATATTATATTTCTATATATATTTATTATTGTAAGCTCTATTTTTTTGCCTATACTTGATGTATTTATCATACAATTGCTGTCTTATATAATTATTTTTGCTTTATAGAATAATATTCTAAACTTATTTTATGTTAAACAAAAAATAATGTACTTTTTCTGTCAACT
>Ga0209947_1000925_pt1 | contig 17982 bp, 20 predicted proteins | sample SalPonR2_B_D2_MG_FD_185706 | JGI IMG/M metagenome (GOLD analysis project Ga0209947, IMG submission 185706) | Salt pond soil microbial communities from South San Francisco under conditions of wetland restoration - Salt Pond MetaG R2_B_D2_MG... ... | reverse complement strand
TTGGTTTTTTGGTTTTTTGGTTTTTTGGTTTTTTGGTTTTTTGGTTTTTTGGTTTTTTGGTTTTTTGGTTTTTTGGTTTTCGACTACCGACATCCGACCACAGACTACCGACTCAACCCGTCGTGTTCACTACCCGTTCGTCGCGAGGGGTCGTCAGGTTGCGTGGCTGGGGCGTTGAACGACCGAGCGCCCCGCAGGCGTAGCCAAAGCTACGTCGAGGACGCGCGACCGAGTTCAACGCCGCAGACGCATAACCTGCCGGCGCCGCAGTAGAACGGGTAGTGGACACGGCGGGTTCATAATCCCATCCGGTCGAAGAAATCCTTGACCGAATCGGTCCAGCTTCTCGACTTGGGGCTGTGCTTGTCGGTATCGCCCTCTTCCAGCGTTTCCTGCAGTTGCTTCAGCAGGTCCTTCTGCTGGCGGGTGAGGCTGACAGGGGTCTCGACCACAACGCGCACCATCAGGTCGCCGGGCCGGTGACTTCTGACCGATTGCACGCCCTTGCCCTTGAGCCGGAAAGTCCTGCCCGTCTGGGTTTCGGCGGGAATCTTGAGGGCTACCGAACCGTCCAGCGTCGGGACCTTGATCTGCCCGCCGAGAATGGCGGTGGTCACCGGGATCGGAATCTCGGCGTAGAGCTGATCGCCGTCGCGCTTGAACAGCTTGTGCGGGCGCACCTGAATGTCGACGTACAGGTCGCCGGCGGCACCACCCTGAGCGCCGGCGCCACCCTCGCCGCTCAACCGAATCCGGTCCCCGTCATCCACCCCGGAGGGTACCTTGACCTGCAGCGTGCGCGTCTCGCGAACCTGACCTGAGCCGTCGCATACGTTGCAGGGATCGCTGATCTCGCGACCCGACCCGCCGCAACTGGGGCAAGTCTGCTGCACCGAGAAAATACCTTGCTGCATGCGAACCTGGCCGGCGCCGCCGCAGGTCGAGCAGACTTTCATCTTGCCGCTGGTCGAACCCGAGCCGCTGCAATTGGAACACTTGCCGATGCCGGGAACCCGGATTTCGCGGGTGACGCCCTGAACCGCTTCTTCCAGATCGACTTCCAGCGTATATCGCAAATCGTGTCCACGATTCGACCGCGCACCGCCGCGACGCCGTCCTCCACCGAAGATGTCGCCGAATATGTCGCCGAAGATATCGTTGATGTCGCCGAAACCGGCTCCGCCTGCGCCGCCGAATCCGCCGCCCTGACCGTTGACCGCATCATGCCCGAAGCGGTCGTAGGCGGCCCGCTTTTGATCGTCATTGAGCACCTCGTAAGCCTGCTTGGCTTCCTTGAAGCGATCCTGGGCGGAATCGTCGTCGGGATTGCGATCGGGGTGGTACTTCATCGCGAGGCGGCGATAGGCCTTCTTAAGGTCATCGGGCGACGCATCCCGGCTGACACCCAGGACTTCGTAGTAGTCACGCTGGCTCATTCAACTGCTCTTTTTCGATGCTTGCGGGTCAATGGTTCACGTTCGGTTTCCTTCAACGCAAACTGCCGCCAGGAAGGCGGCAGGTCGCGTGCCGGTCCATCTTGAGCGACCGGCCTTACTTCTTGTCTTCGTCGTCGACTTCGGTGAATTCGGCGTCGACTACGTCCTCAGCGGATTCGCCAGAGGCCTCCGAATCACCGGAAGCACCGCCTTCGGCCGCTTCGGCACCGCCGTCGGCCTGGGCCGCAGCCTGGTAAAGCGCCGTGCTGGCCTCTTGCAGTCCGTTGACTGCGGTGTCGATTGCATCCTTGTCGTCGCCCTTGATGGCTTCCTCGACCTGTTCGATCGCATCTTCCACCGGCTTGCGCGTGGCGTCGTCGATCTTGTCTTCCTGCTCCTTGAGCATCGAGCGGGTCGAGTGCGCCAGCGCTTCGGCGCTGTTTCGGGTTGTGACAAGTTCATGGAAACGCTTGTCTTCTTCACGGTGCGCCTCGGCGTCGGTCACCATCTTCTCGATCTCTTCTTCGCTCAGGCCGGAACCTGCCTTGATCTCGATACGCTGCTCCTTGCCGGTTTCCTTGTCCTTGGCCGAGACGTGCAGGATGCCGTTGGCGTCCATGTCGAAAGTGACCTCGATCTGCGGCATGCCTCTGGGCTTCGGCGGAATGCCGGCCAGGTCAAAGCGCGCCAGCGACTTGTTGGCCGCGGCCTGTTCGCGCTCGCCCTGCAGTACGTGCACGGTCACGGCGCTCTGGTTGTCCTCGGCGGTGGAGAAGGTTTGCGACGCCTTGGTCGGAATCGTGGTGTTCTTCTCGATCACCTTGGTAAACACACCACCGAGTGTCTCGATACCCAGCGACAGCGGCGTGACGTCTAGCAACAGCACGTCCTTGACGTCGCCCTGCAGCACGCCCCCCTGGATGGCCGCGCCGACAGCGACGGCTTCGTCGGGATTGACGTCCTTGCGCGGTTCGCGGCCAAAGAACTCCTGAACCGATTTCTGCACCATCGGCATCCGGGTCTGGCCGCCGACCAGGATCACCTCGTTGACGTCCCCGATCTTCAAGCCGGCATCGTTGAGCGCGGTCTTGCACGGCTCGATCGAATTTTTGACCAAGTCTTCCACCAGCGATTCGAGCTTGGCCCGGGTCACCTTGATGTTGAGATGCTTCGGCCCGGTCTGGTCGGCCGTGATGTACGGCAGGTTGACCTCGGTCTGCTGGCCCGAAGACAGCTCGATCTTGGCACGCTCGGCACCTTCACGCAGGCGCTGCAATGCCAGCGGATCCTGCCGCAGGTCCACGCCCTGGTCCTTTTTGAACTCCGCGATCAGGTAGTCCTGGAGCCGATTGTCGAAATCTTCCCCGCCCAGGAAAGTGTCCCCGTTCGTGGCGAGCACCTCGAACTGCATTTCGCCGTCCACATCGGCGATCTCGATGATGGACACGTCGAACGTGCCGCCGCCGAGGTCATAGACGGCGACCTTGCGGTCGGCGCCCTTCTTGTCCAGACCGTACGCGAGCGCAGCGGCCGTGGGCTCATTGATGATTCGACGGACGTTGAGACCGGCGATCTTGCCGGCGTCCTTGGTGGCCTGGCGCTGCGAATCGTTGAAATAGGCCGGCACCGTGATCACGGCTTCGCTGACGTCCTCGCCCAGGTAATCCTCGGCGGTCTTCTTCATCTTCATGAGCACCCGCGCCGAAACTTCAGGCGGCGCCATCTTCTTGTCGCCCACCTGAACCCACGCATCGCCATTGTCGGCTTCGATGATCTTGAAACCGACGAGGTCCTTGTCTTTCTGGACCACTTTTTCAGAGTACTTGCGGCCGATCAGACGCTTGACCGCATATAGTGTGCGATCCGGGTTGGTGACAGCCTGGCGCTTGGCCGGCTGTCCGACCAGCACTTCGTCGTCCTTGGTAAAGGCCACGATGGACGGGGTCGTTCGGTCACCCTCGGCGTTTTCTATCACCCGGGTCTTGCCGCCTTCCATCACGGCCACGCAGGAATTGGTCGTTCCCAAGTCAATGCCGATTATCTTGCTCATGTCACTAAAGTCCTGTAGTTCGTTTCCTGAAAAAATCTTTTGCGCTGCTTGTTGTCGCTACACGCGTTCCTGCTTGGTTAGTGGGGTCCGATCCGTCGAATTTCAAACGCTTTTCGCAAGCGACGGATCCGGTCAACATTTCCAGCACGGGAGCTCTTCGAGGCTCGTACCGGCCGATATTCGATCGATACGCCCCCACAACTGGCGACTATCTACTGGCCGCATTCATTTGGCCACCATGACGCGCGCCGGACGAATCAGGCGCTCGTTGAGCCGGTAACCCTTTTGCAGTACCTTTGCGACGGTGTCGGGTTCGAACTCGTCGCTGGGCAGGGTTGCCATGGCTTCATGCCAGCTCGGATCGAAGCGCTCGCCCAACGGATCGAGCACTTCCAGGCCGTGCGAGGTCAATACCTGCAACGCCTGCTTCCGCGTCAATTCGAGGCCTTCGTAGGCCGCGTGCGCGTTTTCCGCATCGGCGGATGAAAGCGCCTGGTCCATCGAGTCGAGCACCTGCACCAGGTCGCGCATCACGGCTTCCAGCGCAAACTTGCGCGACTTCGCCATCTCGCGTTCGAGCCGCTTCTCGCGATTGTCCATTTCGGCTTTCAGCCGCAGCATCGCTTCGCGCATTCGCGCAAGCTCTTCACCCGATTCGCCGCCGGTCTCGCTTTCAGAGCCGTGTACTCCTTCCGGTTCGACGCTGCCTTCAGCCTCGACATCGACGGCACCCGGCTGTTGTGCGGAAGCTTGCGTCTCGTTTGCCGTATTCTCGACTTCGTTGCGTTCGTCCTGGTTCATTGCTGTCTCGGCTCCTGATATAACGCCGCGCCAGCCGCGCGACGCCTGAACGTATGAGTGACGTTGCTCGCCAACATGGGGCCCGGATTCGGTGATTGCAACCCGATTGCAACCGATACAATAAGCAAGCCGGGCAACGCGCGAACATGCGGTACCGGCATGGCCCTGAACCGGAACGGATCTTCAAGCAGATGCTGCGCTCGCTCGCGATTCGAAACTTCACCATCATCGACCACCTCGAACTGACGTTCGAGCCCGGCTTCGGCGCGATTACCGGTGAAACCGGTGCAGGGAAGTCCATTCTCATCGATGCTCTGGGCCAGTTGCTCGGAAATCGCGGGGAGTCGACGCTTGTTGCCGAGGGAAGCAAGCAGGCCGATCTGACCGCCGGATTCGAGCTATCCAGTAATCATCCCGCACGTGCCTGGCTGCGCGATCAGGCAATGGAAGACGATGGGGAACTCCTTTTGCTGCGCCGAGTGATTCCTGGAGACGGCGCGTCGCGGGCCTGGATAGGCGGCCAGCCGGCCACCATCGGCCAGCTGCGCGAAATCGGCGCACTGCTGGTGGACATTCACGGCCAGCACGAACACCAGAGATTGATGGATTCCGCCTACCAGAGGCAATGGCTGGACCGCCAGCTGACCGACGGCGTGCGCGAAGAGGTGGCCGAACACGCGCGGCGCCATGAAAGTGCCGTGCGCGCGCTGGAAACTCTGGTTCAGGAGGCTGGAAACAACGATGCAGAGATGATGCAGTTCCAGCTTGCGGAACTCGATCGCCTCGACCTGCAGGAAAACGAATTCGAGCAACTCGAGATCGACCAGCGGCGCCTTGGTTCGGTAGACGAACTGCAGCGCGCCTACGCCGAGGCGCTGGAAGCACTGAGTGGCGAAGAACGCGCCGCAGCCGGGCTGGCGTACAGAGCGCAACGATCTCTGGAATCACTGTCAGACCGGGAGCCGGAAATTGCCGAAATTCTGGATATGATCGGAACGGCCCAGGTCAACCTCGACGAGGCCGGGAACGCCCTGCAGCGCCTCAACGAATCGCTGGAAAACGATCCGGCACGTCTGGAGCAGATCGATCAGCGCCTGGCCCGGGCGATCTCGCTTGGCCGAAAACATCGTGTCGAGCCCACCGCCCTGCCTGGAGTCCGGGCCGAACTTGCACGCCGGCTGGCGCGCGTCGATCAGTTCCGGGCAGAGCGCAACGAGGCTGAAAAGGCGGTTGCCGAAGTCGGTGATGCCTGGCGCGAATCAGCCCTGGCACTGCACCAGGCACGCGTCCGGGCCGCGAGCGGGATCAGCAAGAAGGTCGCAAAGGCGCTGTCACAGCTTGGAATGACTGATGCCAACCTGGAATTCGAGCTGGATTTCGATCCCGAGGCCCCAGTATCGGCAACCGGTGCCGACCGCGTCGAAATCCTGTTCAGCGCCAACCCGGGGCAATCTCCGCGGCCGCTCAAGCGCGTCGCGTCGGGCGGCGAACTGTCGCGCCTCAGCCTGGCCATGATTATCGGGGCCGCCGAAAGCGCCGAAGGGCGCGTCCGGATTTTCGATGAAATCGATGCCGGGGTCGGTGGCGAGACTGCACACGCGGTTGGAGATTTTCTCAAGCGGGCCAGCGAGGCCGGCCAGGCGTTCTGCGTGACCCACCTCGCACAGGTCGCTGCCCGTGCCGACTGCCAGTTCCGGGTCGTCAAACAGCCGGAGAACGCTTCCACACGGGTAAGTATCGACCGTCTCGAGGGTGACCAGCGGGTTGTCGAACTGGCCCGAATGCTCGGGTCGGCAGATGCCGAAACAAGCCGGCGCCACGCTGAAAGCATGCTGAACAAAACCTGACACGCATCGTCCCGGCAAATTTTGCACCACGCCGAAAAGGTGAGCTTCCGAATCAGCGCCTGCTCTTGCGTGCGCCCTTTCTTACGTACAAAACCAGGGAATGGTCGATGATCTCGAAGCCGTGCTTGGCGGCGATCTGCTCTTGCAACCGTTCGATTTCCTCGTCGAAGAACTCGACAACTTCTCCCGTCTCGAGATCCACCATATGATCATGATGTTCGCCCTCATCGAGCTCGTAACAGGCCTGTGGCGCGCGCCCCGATCCGTCGTCGAACATGTGCTTGCGCACAAGCCCTGCAGTCTCGAACTGGTTGAGAACCCGATAGACCGTCGCCAGACCGATATCTTCTCCCTGGTCGATCAGCATTCGATGCACATCGTCGGCCGTAACGTGTTTCTGAGTCGCCGCATCCAGTAATTGCAGGATGCGCAGCCTCGGCAGCGTTACCTTCAGCCCGGCCCTGCGTAACTCACGAGTTTCTTCGGACATGCGATCAACACCGATTTCAGGACTGGCTATTGTATCATTTTGCTCACCGCTCACCGGATGATGCCGCTTTATGCTCCGAATCGCTTTCCTGCTCCTGGTCCTGCTGGTCACCGGCTGCAATGTTGTCTACAAACAGAACATCCAGCAAGGCAACGTACTCGATCGCGAGAACATCGACCGCCTGGAAACCGGGATGACCAAACGCCAGGTCATGGTGCTGCTGGGTTCGCCGGCCGTCCAGAGTCCGTTTCATGACGACCGGTGGGACTACATCAACTCATTTGCGCTGCGCGGGGGCAAGGCGGAAAGGCGTACGCTGACCATAGAATTCGAGAACGACCGCGTCGTGGATTTCAGTGGTAGCTACCTGAATAACGCCAAAATCGCGGGAACTGAGCTCGAGGAGCTCGAAATCATCGATCCGAACACCAACCAGCCGGTATTGCCCCCGCGCGAGATCGACGACGACGATCCGATACCATCGCCTTCCGATCCTGAGGGCGGTTGAACCGACCCGAACTTGCCGAGTTTTTCTGCAGGAGCCAGAGGCGAATTTACCGCGCCGCAATTCCTGTCACTTTCAGTGCATCAGAACGTGACCGGAATAGCCGCAGGTTACATCAGCTATCTGCCGCGCGCGACCTCGGCCGCGAGGCGACGTGCGACCTTTGGATCCACCTTCAAGGGCCGGTAGATCTCGACGCGATCGCCGTCGCGCAGTCTGTCGTCAAGGGATCGCCGCTCGGCGAATACTCCGAGACGCTCCGGGCTGATCTCCAGGTCGGGGAACCGCTCGCGCAGTCCCGAAAGCTCGATTGCGTCGGCTACGGTCGAGCCCTCAGGGAGACTCAGCGGAACGATCACCTGCAGTTCCGGCCATGCCACCGCAACCTCGACGGTGATCCCGGGTGGGCCTTCAATCATCGGTGTAGAGGGCATCCGCACGACGACAGAAATCATCGACCATGCGGTTGGCCACGCTGACGAATCCCCGACTGAAGGCTGCCACCAGCATCGGGTTGTCGAACTCGAACCCCAGCGAAAGCTGAACCCGGCTTCCTATGCCCAGGTCTGAAAAATGCCACTCGCCGGAGAAATGGCGAAATGGCCCCTCGGCGAGGTTCAGACGCAGCAGTTCGCCGGGAATCAGATCATTGCGCGTGGCAATGCGCCGATTGATTCCCGCGACGGAAACAACGATGGACGCGTATTGGTGGTCTTCGGTTTCCTCATAGCACTCGGCATCGACAACCCAGGACAGAAATTCCGGGTAGCGCTTCACATCGCGAACCAGATCGAACATCTGCATCGGGCTGTAACTGACAAGTGCCGAACGTTGTATCTCAGGCATGGGGCGAAATGATACCTGATGCGATAGACTGGATTTTTGATCGTTTGCAGGCAGATCACCGGTGAGTCCAGAGGGAAAATCCAAGAATTCAGGCTCGACAATCGCGCTGAACAAGCGCGCGCGGTTCGAGTATCACCTGGAAGAACGCATTGAAGCCGGTATTTCCCTGCTTGGCTGGGAGGTCAAGGCGTTGCGCGCGGGCAATATACAATTCGGCGAAAGCCACGTACTCGTGCGCGGCGGCGAGGCGTTTCTGTTCGGTTGCGTCATCAACCCGCTGACATCCGCCTCCACGCATGTGGACCGTGACTCGATGCGAACCCGTCGTCTCTTGCTTCATAAACAAGAGCTTGCGCGACTTATCGGCCAAGTCGAGCGCAAGGGCTACACGTTGATTCCAACGGCCATGTACTGGAGCCGGGGCAAGGTCAAGGTCGAGATCGCGCTGGCCAAGGGCAAGAAACAGCACGACAAGCGGCGCACCGAAAAGGAGCGCGACTGGCAGCGCGAGAAGGGCAGAATCCTCAAGCAGCGCTGACTGGGCGGGTGTGAATTCGGGACTGCCGTTTTCGGGGAACGATTCTCGCGGAACTTTCCGAGGCGAAATCCGTCGTATACTACGCGTGAAACAGTTTGCGCAACGTAGCGAGCGGCTGCATGATGGTGACCGCAGGAGCGCAGAAACCGCAATGTACAAGTTGGTACATGAGGATTTTGAGCACCTCCGGGCGCCTTCAGGCAGTCGCGCAGTAGCTGCGAAAGCTGTTTCGCCGGGGGCGTTCTGGCTTCGACGTGAATCGGACGTACCCTGGGGCATGCCGAGGAGGCAGCAACCCTCGTAAAACCTGGCTGCAAATTGTTAGTTGCCAACGACGACAACTACGCACTGGCTGCTTAAAAACCAGCCTGCTCTCCGCCGGTTGAGCCTGCGCTTCCGACCGGAGATCATTTAGCAGGATCGCATCAGGTCGAGTTTCGGGGCCTGATGTTAAACCAAACCGCAACTGGCCGGCATGCATGCCCTGCCCCTCGGGCGGCATGACGGCGAGAAAAAATCGAGCGGGCTAAGCATGTAGAACCAGGATCAGATGGTTTGCGGACGCGGGTTCGACTCCCGCCGCCTCCACCAGATCCCCGGAAGGGCCGGCAGCAATGTCGGCCCTTTTTTATATAAGGAACATCTGGACAAGCCTGCACGGGCGGAAGTCGAATCCGTTTCATTCCACCGTCGCACCGTTGATCAGGTTATTGACGACCGTCAACTTGTATCGCACCATGGCGGCATATCCTCAAATCAACCCCATGAATCGAGAGGCCCTCCATGCTGGATGTAAGCCCCGGAATCGTTTGTCGCCTGATCGACCTTGCGCGCGAGTTCCACGCTCAGCAGGAAATAGCGATTGAAAACGAACCTCAGGCACTGGACGATGACTGGCAGTCGCAGATTCTCGAACCCCATGCCGAGGATCCGATTCTGGAGGAATTCTGTTCGGTCGTGGCGGACCTCAACCCGGATCAGCAGCAGCAGATCGTCGGCTTGCTCTGGCTGGGACGCGGAGATTACGAACTCGACGAATGGCAAGACGCACTGGATTACGCGGCAGATGCCTGGAATGAGCAAACCGGCGAGTATCTTCTCGCCCATCCCATGCTGGCCGAGCACCTGACGACCGGACTCGAGCAACACGGCTACGAATGCGAGTAGCCGCCAGATCGGCGACACGCCGACTGCAGGCCGGTGAACAGCGAAAGACCGTCTTGCTATAGGATTGGCGTCCCTTAAAGCTGTTCGGGTTTTATGATCAGTGCAAGCCTGGCCGTTCTATGCGGCCTCATCCTGCTGTTGTGGTCCGCGGACCGTTTCGTCGAGGGCGCCGCGTCGGTGGCGCGGCATTTCGGCGTCCCGGCGCTGCTGATCGGCCTGGTCATCGTGGGGTTCGGCACCTCCGCACCGGAAATTCTGGTCTCCGCACTGGCCTCCTCCCAGGGCAATCCCGGCATCGCTCTGGGCAACGCCTATGGGTCCAACATCACCAACATTGCGCTGGTCCTCGGTATTACGGCGCTGATCAGTCCGATCGCCGTGCAATCCGACATTCTCAAAAAGGAACTGCCGGTACTGCTGGCCGTCACGCTGATCGCGGCATGGCAGTTGCTGGACGGCGATATCTCGCGCATCGACGGCCTCGTGCTGCTGGGCCTCTTCGCGGCGCTGATGGGTTGGTCGATCTGGCAGGGGACGCGTGCGCCGGAAGACAATATGGGCGCAGAATTCGAACAGGAACTGGTCCAGCGCGCCATGCCGCCCTTAAGAGCGACAATCTGGCTGGTGATCGGACTGGCAGTGCTGATCGCCAGTTCCCGCTTGCTGGTCTGGGGGGCGGTCGAGATTGCTCAGAGCTTCGGTGTCAGCGATCTTGTGATCGGCCTGACCGTGATCGCCATCGGCACCTCGCTACCCGAACTGGCGTCATCGTTGATCGCCGCGCGCAAGGGCGAGCACGACATTGCACTGGGCAGCATCGTCGGCTCGAACATGTTCAACACCCTCGCGGTGGTCGGCATCGCGGCCACCATTCACCCGATGACCGTGGAACCCGCCGTGCTGTCCCGCGACCTGCCGGTCATGGCCGCTCTGACGATTTCCCTGTTTGTGCTTGGTCATGGCTGGCGCCGCGGCCAGGGCCGCATCAATCGAATCGAAGGCGGGCTCCTGGTGACCGCATATATCGCCTACACCGCTTACCTGATCACTTCGTTGATGTAACGAATGCAGGGCGGCACCGCTGGCGGTCGCGACCGGCTTGCTCAATCCTGCAGACGGTCATTTGCCGCAGCCCTGCGCAAACGGTCCGAAATCGCTTCCCATCCAGGAGACTCCGGCGGCAGCTCGACCAGTATCCGGTCCGGCCGGCCTTCATCTGCGCGGCGCAGATCGGCATACAGCGCCCGCGCAAACTGGACCGGCTGGCGCGGCATCTCGATCCATGAACTTCCCTCGGCCGCTGGCGGCGACACACGCCTGGACAGAACCACAACGCTCTCGCCGGCCCGGATGCACGCAAGCCGGCGCGCGTCCAGCGCATCGCCGGCCACAAGTTCCAGCCTGGCGCGGGGTGCGTAATGCGATGACAGTCGTCCGGACGCACGCGGGCCGTCCTCGTCCCGGATCCGCACCAGCGGCTCGCCGAGTTCGGCCTCCAGGGCATCGACGCGGATCATGCCGGGCCGGAGCAGCCTCGGCCGATCGCCGGTCAGGTCCAGGATCGTCGACTCCACGCCCACGCTGCAACGTCCGCCGTCGACAACCGCGGCGACCTCGTCGCCGAATTCCTGCTCAACGTGATCGGCCGTGGTGGGACTGATATGCCCGAATCGGTTGGCCGAGGGCGCGGCCAGCGCACCGCCGAACGCTCGCAGCAAGGCCAGTGCAACCGGGTTTCCAGGCACCCGCAGACCCACGGTGTCTTGTCCGCCGGTAATTGCATCCGGTACGCCTCGCGCGCGCCTGAGCACCAGCGTCAGCGGACCGGGCCAGAACATGCCGGCCAGCCGGCGCGCCGAGTCGGGAATATCCGCCGCCCATTGAGGCAGCACATCGACCGATGGCAGATGAACGATCACAGGATGATCTGCCGGCCTGCCCTTGGCGCGAAAGATTGCGGCCACGGCCTCGGGATTGCCTGCGTCGGCACCCAACCCGTAGACGGTCTCCGTTGGAAACGCCACGAGCTTGCCGGCGCGAAGCAGTGCCGCGGCGCGGTCTAGGCCGGCCGGGCTGTCGCTTAACCGAATCATTTCCGGCCAATCACGTCTGGAACTTTTCCGGACGCAACACTTCTACATCGCCGAGGAGCAGGATCATGGCGTAGTTGTCGTAATAGCGCGCCTGCAGGTGCGACGCGATACGCCGCGCCGTGGCCTCGTCGCAGACCACCTCGAGCCGGATGTTGCTTTCGGTTTCCCAGCCGGCCTCGCGCACGCCGCGATTGCCCTTGCCCCGGGCATTGGTGATCGTGTAGCCGCGCGCGCCCAGCCGCTCGATGTCGCGCACGAGCTGGGGCTCGAGCACGCTCTCGGTCACTACCGTCAAGAGTTTGAGCACGTACGGGCGGTCATCATTGAAATCCTGGCCCATGACTCATCCACCTCCGGGGAGCGTGTGCAGAAATTCGGCGTAACGCCAGTACAGCGGAATGCCGACCAGCACGTTGAACGGGAACGTGACGCCCAGAGACGCCGTGAGTGAAAGCGTGGGATTGGCCTCGGGTACCGAAATACGCATGGCAGCGGGCACCGCAATGTACGAGGCGCTGGCCGCCAGGGTGGCCAACAACAGGGTTCCGCCGGGCGACAGGCCAAGCCCCAGACCCAGCGCCCCGCCGACAAGCGCGCCGAACAGCGGCATCACGATGCCGAAGGCGATCAGGAACCAGCCATACTGACGCAGGCTACCAGCCCGAGTCGCCGTGATCAGCCCCATCTCCAGCAAAAACACTGCAAGAATTCCCTTGAACAGATCAAAAAACAGCGGTTCGATGGACGCCAGCGCCTCAGGGTCGGACAACCAGCCGATCAAAAGGCCGCCGATCAGCAGCACGATGCCCTTGCCGAGGAAGACCTCGTGCATCACTTCCCCCCATCGGGTATCGCTCTTTCGGCCCCGTACCAGCATGATCCCGACCAGGATGGCGGGCACTTCCAGCACAACCAGCAGCACCGGCATCTGGGCTTCGAAGGCAATGTTGTTCGACGCCAGCCAGGCGACCGCCACCGCGTAAGTGCCCACGCTGACCGACCCGTAGTGCGCCGCGATGGATGCGGCGTCGACCCGCTTGAAGCGACCGACAAGCAGCAGCACCGGGAAGGCTACAAGCGGCAGAAACACGCCCATGGCGATCGCCGCCAGGATATCCGGCAGCAGATCCAGGAAAGGCTGGCGCGCCAGCTCGACGCCGCCCTTGAGCCCGATCGACAGCAGCAGCAGGATGCTGACGAACTCGTACACCGCCGACGGCAGCCTGAGCTCGGACTTCAGCAGCCCGGCGATCAGGCCGAGCAGGAAAAACAGGATGATCGGATCCATCAGTCGCGCTCGACCCGCCAGCGCATCTTGTGACCGGCGCGCAACGGCACCAGCGGTTCGCCGTCGACACCCACGACATCGGGCACTTGCCATTCTGTCCGGCTCAGCGTGATCGTTTCACGATTGGTCGCCAGCCGATAAAACTTCGGCCCGTGCAGGCTGGCGAAGCCTTCCAGCCGATCGAGCGCCCCGACCTGGTCGAATACCTCGGCGTAAAGCTCCAGCGCGACCGGCGCGCTGTAGACACCGGCGCAGCCGCAATCCGATTCCTTGGCGCCCTGCGGATGCGGCGCCGAATCGGTACCCAGGAAGAATTTCGGGTTGCCGCTGGTCGCCGCCTTCACCAGCGCCCGGCGATGTTCCTCGCGCTTGATGATCGGCAGGCAGTAATGGTGCGGCCTGAGCCCACCGACGAACATCGCGTTGCGATTGAGCAGCAGGTGGTGAACCGTGATGGTCGCGGCGACCCGATCCGGGGCGCCGGCCACGAAATCCACCGCATCGCGGGTGGTGACGTGCTCGAGCACCATGCGCAGTTCCGGGAAATCGCGCACCAGCGGCTGAAGATGGCGCTCGATGAACACCGCCTCGCGGTCGAAGATGTCGATGTCCGGATCGGTGACCTCGCCGTGCAGAAGCAGCGGCAGGTCGAATTCCTGCATCGCTTCCAGCGCCGGGCGCGCGTGCTTCAGGTCGGTGACGCCGGAATCGGAATTGGTGGTCGCGCCGGCCGGGTAGTACTTGACCGCGTGGACGAAATCGCTCTCGGCCGCCCGCCTGATTTCGTCAGGCGAGGTGTTGTCGGTCAGGTACAGCGTCATCAGCGGCTCGAATTTCATGCCTTCGGGCAATGCATCCAGGATCCGCTGCCGGTACTCGCCGGCCGCGGCGACCGTGGTCACCGGCGGCTTGAGGTTCGGCATCACGATGGCTCTGTGGAAGCAGCGCGCCGTGTCGGGCACCACCTGTTCGAGCATTTCCCCGTCGCGCAGGTGCAGATGCCAGTCGTCGGGTCGAGTCAGGGTCAGCGTTTCGGTGCTCATCAGCCGTTTGAACCGCGGGGTCTGGATGAATTGTACCCGGCCCCATCAAGCGGTGAATCGTCGATTCCGCTAACCGATCGAGGATGCCAGCCAGTGCCAGAACGGCACCGTCGCGGCCGAGAACAGCACGCCCCAGGCGACCATGGCAGACGCCAGCGGCGGGGCCAGCCTCGCACTGGACGCCAGCGCCGCGGCGGTGATCATGGGCGGCATGCCGGATTCCAGGACCGCCACATCGAGTATCGGCGAGTCCACACCGACCAGCAGGCTGATCAGCAGCGCCGCGGCCGGCAGCAGCACCAGCTTGCCGGCAAGCCCGAACGCCAGCGGCCAGCGGTACTCGGGCACCAGCTTCAACTTCAGCTGCAAACCGACCGCGAGCGTGACCAGCGGAAGCAGCATGTCGGCAAAGGCCTCGGCCAGCGTCATCAGCCAGTCGGGGAACCAGGCGTTGCCCAGCAGCAATGCGCCGACCAGGGCCGCGAACGGCGGAAACGTGGCAATCCTGCGCGCGATGGTGCCGGCAGTCGGGCTGGGCCCCTCCCCGTACCAGGCCAGCACGAACAGCACGTGGGTGCACACGATCAGGAACGAACCGAACTGGTCGTAGACCACGGCATATCGGACCTTGTCGGCGCCCAGCAAGGCCTCGATCAGCGGAAATCCCAGGAACGAGGTGTTGCCCAGCGGAATCAGCACCAGCAGGACCGCGGTCACGGGGCGCGAGAAACCGAACGCGCGCGACGCGAGCAGCACTATCGCTACCGTCAATGCCAACAGCAGCCAGGGGATGAAAACCAGCGGTAGCAGATCCCACGAGGGTTCCAGCGTCGGCACGTGGATGAAGATCAGCGCCGGCAGGCACAGGACGATCACGACCCGGTTGAGCGTATCGGCCGCGTTGTCGGGCAGCACGCGGCCGGCGGCGAACAGCCGCCCGAGCGCAATCAGCAGCAGTATTGTTCCATAAGCCGCCACCGGATCAGCGTGAGAGATACGCCGTCTTGTTCGGCAGCCGCTCGTCGCGAGGCGCTGTCCGGTCGCATAGCCGGGGTGTTTTGCGACCGAGCGCACCGCAGGCGTACTTGCCTGTACGTCGAGGATGCGCGACCGAACAAAATGCAGCGGATACGTGGCCTGACGGCGCCGCAGTAGAGCGGGGGGTCAACATGGCGGGGTCACTACAGCCCTTCGAGCACGTCGGCGCCCTCGGGCACCTCGAACTCGAATACCGACGGATCTATCTCCGGGTTGCGCTCGATGTTCGAAAGCGTCAACCGTGTCGACTGGCCGAACGGGTCGAACAGGTCCAGCGTCGCAGGCTTGCCGTCGCGGAAGGTCAGCCGGGCCATCTCGATTTCGGCCTGGTCGGCCAGCGGCTCGAAACGCAGCTGGTCGGGTCGATCCGACGGCAGAATACGGTAGAACTTCTCCAGCAGCTCCGGCCGGGTCAGCACCAGCATGGGCGAATCGCCCGGCGCCGGCTGCGGCCTCACGGTGACCTGTTCCAGAGATTCGTCGTAGTGCCACAACTGCTCGCCGTCGGCCACGATCACCTGCGGAAACGGCTCCAGGTAGTCCCACCGGATCAGGTCCGGGGCCTGGAAATACATCCGCCCGTAGCTTTCCTCGACCACCTCGTCCCGGCCGTCGACCGTGATCTGGCTGAACTCCGCGCTCAGGCTGTCCAGCCCACGGGCGAAATCGTCGAGCAGCGCGCGCGCGTCGGGCTGCGCGGCTGCCGGGAACGAAAAAGCAGCGAGAAACAGCGCTGCGACCATGAATGGCTTGAGGATTATTGAATTCATGGACCAATTATGACCGCGATCGGATGAACCGTGGCTGAAGCGTGCCGGTCGGGGGTCGGGGGTCGGGGGTCGGGGGTTTTCGTAGCCCGGGTAAGCGCAGCGCACCCGGGGTTTTTTACAAGGCTCTCAATCCCCGGTCGCGCTTCGCTTGACCCGGCTACTATCTGATCGACGATTTCCAAAGCCCTGCAAAACCGACCACGCCGAGCAAGAACCCAAGCATGATCATGGCCCGCGCTGACAATGCCGGGACCGCGACCGGGTCGGGCGGTTCGGCGAACAGCAGCAGCACATCCGCGACATTGTTGGCGTCGTTGGGATCGTCCAGCGGAACCGAACCACTTGCCGGAAATGCCGTCCAACGCGAAATTTGAGCCAGAGTTGTCGTTTCAAGTACTCGAAAATCAAAAGTGCAAGTTCGACCCTCGCCGGGAGGAATATCGCGAATCGCCTGTCTCGGGAAAAAAATCACACCCGGCGGAGGGGGCTGGCCCGGCGATGCATTGACGCAAGGCCCTGTTTCGTCACCGGTACGCTGTAGTGGAGGAAAGCTCAATCCGGTTCCATTGCTCGTCCGAGTCCACACGAACAATGCCGAAGATGTGTCCATTCCAAAATTCGTGATCGTAATGGCAATATTGATCACAGTTCCCGGCGGCGTCACACCGGCCGGTTCTACGCTGACCTCGATACCAATATCGGCAACAGGCTGTTGGGCCAGAACCGAATCACAGCCGAATAGCGCGAGTGCAAATAACCCAATCCGTGTCATATTCATTCGAAGCTGTCCGTAAAGATCAATTCGGGCGGCGACAGCCGGAATTGCGCCATGGTGGGCGGACGCAACCCGAATCTCTGGACATTGCCGCGCAAATTGTCCATGCCCGAAGAATACGCCCGATCAAAATTGACCCGACCCGATCACGCCCAATGTCCGGCACCGCTACGCAGGGCGATCGACCCGAGCATCAGCACCAGAACGACTACGGACCAGGCGGACAATGCCGGGACCGAGACTGCATCGGGCGGTTCGGCGAACAGCAGCAGCACGTCGGCGACGTTGTTGGCGTCGTTGGGATCGTTCGCGCCTGAAACTTCCCAACGCGCGATTTGAGCGATCTGCATTGTGTCGGACACTTCAAAGCCGAATGAACATACCTGGCTTTCTCCCGCACCGATATCTTGAATAATCCAAGGTGGGAAAAAAGGAAACCCTGGTGGCAATGGATCAGCACGAGGATCTATTCTGCAAGGCCCTGTAATGAGCCCCTGTGGGACCAAAGGCGGGAAACTTGATCCGGTCCCGTCTGGAGTACGCCGGAGAGCAAAGCTCGCGATACCAATATCCGGCCCGTTGTTCGTAATCGTGATCGTTGCGATCACTTCAGTACCGGGCGACAGTATTCCGTCGGGTTGAACCGAGGCAGCAATCGCAAGATCGGCCGCAGATTCACCGGCTGAAAGCTGCCCGCAGGCCGCCATCAGGAAAGCTGATACAAGTATTCGTATTGGGCTCATTCGAATCCATCCTCGAAGATAAGTTCGGGCGGCGGCACCCGAAATTGCGCCATGGTGGGGGTAAGCAACTCGAACGTCCGGACATTGTCGCGCTGGTTCGCCACACCCGACGGCTGCGTCTGGATCAAAACATCCGGATTGGAGAAATTAAGCGGCTGTGGGAATTCGGGGCCTGTACCTGGTACCCACATCAGCGTGCCGAATTGTGATCCGGTACTTCTGAAATGCGCGAAGGACCAAACAAACGAGGAATCTGCCGGATCTTGCCCGGCGCCAGGCTGATGCTCGCCGCCCATCAGATGCCCGAGTTCATGTGGGAATGAGTTTCGGCCAGGCAGCGTGGCACATTGCACTGAAACCCAGTCGATCGCGAAATCCCCGAAATTCACGCCGACGCCGCAGCCCGGAATTCCGCCAGGCTCTCCACAGGTCGGGCTTTGGATAAAAGCGAACCCGCAGAATGCGCCCATCCGCCGGCACACTCGCCATCAGATACGCACTTGGAGCGATCAGAATAGACGTCGGCTGCTTCATCAATGGAACCCCTCCAAC
>Ga0209947_1000917_pt1 | contig 18038 bp, 20 predicted proteins | sample SalPonR2_B_D2_MG_FD_185706 | JGI IMG/M metagenome (GOLD analysis project Ga0209947, IMG submission 185706) | Salt pond soil microbial communities from South San Francisco under conditions of wetland restoration - Salt Pond MetaG R2_B_D2_MG... ... | reverse complement strand
TTGCCCACCGCCTGGGTGTGCTTGAACCGCTCGGCGAGGGTGAAGACGAGGATCGCGTCGAGGCGGTCGATGCTCTCGCGGTGCTCGGCCAGAAGGGCGGCGGCGCGGGTGGCGTCACTGGTCATGGCGGTTCTCCCGGGCGGCGAACATGCGAGGCTGTAGCACGTCGGTATTCTGTCGGTATCGCGTCGGTGCGCGGGTCGGGGTCATGTCAGTCAACGGGCATCCCCTTCGGACGGAACAGCGGGTCGCAGTAATGGTCGATTTCGAGCTCGATCCCGTCGCGGATCTGCCCCGACGCGGCGGCCGGGGGCGCGGGGTGGCGATAGACCGCGTCAGTGCCGTCGATGGTGGCGGCGTCGTGGTCCTTGACGCAGCCGAGACGTTCGGCGAGGCGGATGCTGTCGAGGTTCTTGGGGTCGATATAGCTGACCGCCCCCTCCCAGCCCTGGACTTCGTAGAAATGGCGGCGCACGGCGTGGGTCGCCTCGAGCGCGTAGCCGTGGCCCGCCTTGTCCGGCCAGATGATCCAGGCGATCTCGCGCTCGGGCCATTTGGCGGGGAACCAGCCGCCGGCCATGCCGAGGGTCTCGTCGGTGGCCTTGTCGTGGATCATCCACATGCCGAAGCCGCGGATCGCCCAGTGGCCGATCTCGGCGGCGTAGAGCATCCATGCCTCGTAGCCATTGAGCGGCCCGCCCATGAAGCGCGAGCGGTAGGAGGCGAAGGTCGCCTTGAAATCGGGATAATCCTGCGGCTCGGGCCCGCGCAGTCGCAGGCGGCGCGTCTCCAGCACGGGGATGTCGGGGTGGTGGGTCATGCGTAGGCCTCCACCGAGCCGTCATCGTCGGCATCCAGAGCATCGGGGCCGGGGTGGCGATAGAGGAAATCGCGGCCCATGTGGATGTTGTCGTATTCGCGCTCGAACCACGCACCGAGCCGTTCGGCGAGGGCGATGGAGCGGGTGTTGCCGGGCACGATGTTGGAGGTGAGCGTGGTCAGGCCGAGATCGCCGTAGGCATGGCGGCGGGCGCGGGTTGCGGCCTCGAAGGCGATGCCGCGGCCCTCGTAGCCCGCGAACACCACCCAGCCCAGTTCCGGCTCGGGCCAGCCCTCGGGGTTCCAGATGCCGGTGATGCCGGCGGGCTGGCCGCTCGTCTTGTCCTCTATCGTGAAGTAGCCGTAGCCGTGGATATGCCAGTGGCCGACGTTGAGCGCGAACCAGCGCCACGCATCGCCGCGATCGGACGAGGCACCGAAGCCCGCCGCGCGGTCGCGATCCAGCAGGAAGGCGATCATCGGCTCGATGTCGCGCGGTTCCGGCCCGCGTAAGGTAAGGCGGGGCGTGTCGAGCACGGGGGCGTGGGTGAGGGTCATGGGCGGGCACTTCCCCGGCGGTGTGCCGGTTGCTCGGTCGGATTTGAGTATTTGAAGAACGGTGAAAACATCGGCTTATTTCTTCTTGCCGAAGCCGGAGAGGCCCGGGGGCAGGCCCATGCCGCCGCCGCCCATGCCGCCCATGCCGCCGGGCAGCTTGCCGCCCATGGCGCGGGCGGCCTCTTCCATCGCCTTGGGATCGTTCATGTCGGGCATGCCGCCACCCTTGCCCATCATGCCGCCAAGCGCCTGCTTGAGCATGTTGCGCCCGCCCTTCTTGCCGAGTTTTTTCATCATGTCGGCCATCTGGCGGTGCATCTTCAGCAGTTTGTTGAGGTCCGAGACCTCCTGCCCCGCGCCTGCCGCGATGCGCTTCTTGCGGCTGGCCTGCAGCAGGGCGGGATTGGCGCGTTCCTTTTTGGTCATCGACTGGATCAGGGCGATCTGGCGGGCGATAACCTTGTCGTCGAAGCCCGATTCCTGCACCTGCTTGGCCATCTTGCCCATGCCGGGCATCATGCCCATGAGCCCCTCCATGCCGCCCATCTTCTGCATCTGCTCGAGTTGGCTTCGCAGGTCGTTCATGTTGAACTGACCCTTCTGCATCCGGCGCATCATGCGTTCGGCCTGTTCGGCCTCGAGCGTTTCCTGCGCCTTTTCCACGAGGCTGACGATATCGCCCATGCCGAGGATGCGGCCGGCGATGCGCTCGGCCTCAAAAGTCTCGATGGCGTCCATCTTCTCGCCGAGGCCCACGAAGCGGATGGGCTTGCCGGTGATGGCGCGCATCGACAGGGCGGCGCCGCCGCGCCCGTCGCCGTCCATCCGGGTGAGGACCACGCCCGAGACGCCGATCTTGTCGTCGAACTCGGTGGCGACGTTGACGGCGTCCTGCCCGGTGAGGCCATCGACCACCAGAAGCGTCTCGCGCGGGTTTGCCACGTCGCGCACGGCGGCCGCCTGGGCGATCAGCTCGGCGTCGATATGGAGCCGCCCGGCGGTGTCGAGCATGTAGACGTCGTAGCCGCCCAAGGATGCCTGCGTCTTGGCGCGTTTGGCGATCTGCACGGGGTCTTCGCCCTTGACGATAGGCAGGGTATCGACGCCGATCTGCTTGCCGAGGATGGCAAGCTGCTCCATCGCCGCGGGGCGATTGGTGTCGAGCGAGGCCATCAGCACCTTCTTGCCGTCGCGATCGGTGAGCCGCCTGGCGAGCTTGGCGGTGGTGGTGGTCTTGCCCGAGCCCTGCAGGCCCACCATCAGGATGGGCGCGGGCGGGTTGTCGATCTTGAGGCTGCCGGGATCGCCCTCGCCCCTGAGCGTGTCGATAAGCGCGTCATGGACGATCTTGACGACCTGCTGGCCGGGGGTGACGGATTTGGTGACCGCCTGGCCGGTCGCCTCTTTCTCCACCCGCTTGATGAAGCTGCGCGCGACGGGCAGCGAGACGTCGGCCTCCAGAAGCGCGACGCGCACCTCGCGCAGGGCGGATTTGACGTCGTCCTCGGAGAGCGAGCCCTGACGGGTGAGCCGGTCGAGGACGCCGGAGAGGCGCTCGGACAGGTTTTCGAACATCGCTCGCGCTCCTTCACGCCGGTTGGTCCTGTTGCCGTCCGATATGGGGACGGCGGCTCAAACGATAAATGCCCCCGTGGGCGCAACGTGCTGACGGGGGGCGATCCCGGGGCAGACCCCAAGGGACCGGAAGCGGCGTGCCTCCGGGAATTGGAGGCGTGTACGCCGCGCGAACGGGCGAGTCAAGATGCCGCGCGGCGCCCGTTCATCCCGCCTTTTCCACGTTCACCTGGTGGGGATAGGGGATCGAGACGCCGCCCGCGTCGAACGCCTCCTTGACCGCCTTGGTCATGTCGAACTTGAGATCCCAGTAATCGGCGGCATCGCACCACAGCCGCACGCCGATATCGACGCTGCTGTCGCCGAGATTGACCACCCGCGCCCAGGGCTCGGGATCGTCCTGCACGCGGGAATCGGCGCGCGCCAGATCGAGGATGATCCCGATCGCGCGATCCGCGTCGTCGCGATAGTCGATGCCGAAGCCCAGGTCGCAGCGCCGCGTGGGGTGGTGCGAGTAATTGCTGATGACCGCCCCCCAGGCCTGCCCGTTGGGCAGGATGATCTGCACGTTGTCGGGGGTCGACAGCTCGGTCACGAAGAGGTTGAGATCGACCACGGTGCCCGAAGTGCCGCCGATATCGACGTATTGCCCCAGCTTGTAGGGGCGAAACAGGATCAGCATGAACCCCGCCGCCAGATCGCTCAGCGTGCCCTGAAGGGCCAGGCCGATCGCCAGTGTCGCCGCGCCGAGAACCGCGACGAGGCTTGTGGCCTCGATGCCGAAGATGCCCAGCACCGCGACGAGCACCATCAGCAGGATCACCCATTTCACGACCGATGCGGCGAAATTGCCGATGGTCTTGTCGATCCGGACGCTGGAATTGACGCGGCGGCGCACCATCCCGCCGACAGCCCCGGCCACGATCCAGCCCACGACTAGGACCGCCAGCGCCTTGGCGGCGGTGATCACGAGCGGGGCATAGCCGCCCAGAGATGAAAAGATGTCCTGCATTGGGGTCTCCGTCCTGAGAAATGAATTTCCACAGCCTTGCAACAGGCGCGCCGGTTTCGCAATGGCGCGCTCTCCCCGGGATGTGAGCGGCGTGCATCTTGCGCCCGGCGCGCCCGCCGCCTAGCGTGCCGGTATTCCTGACCGCCGCGGAGAGAGCCATGCACCTGCGCCTGACCGAGATCGACGCGCTTTGCTACATCCATCACGCGCCCGCACGCGAGGGCGCTCCGACCTTCGTTTTCGTCAACGCGCTCACCGGCTCGACCGACGCGTGGGAGGCGGCGGTCGCGCCCGCCTTGCGCGAGGAGGGGTTTGGCACGCTGAGCTACAATTTCCGCGGGCAGGCGGATTCGCCCTTCGATCCGACGCTGGAGCTGACCGACGCGGTGATCGTGGCGGACCTGCAGCGGCTGCTGGCCGAGTTGCAGCCCGCGCGCCCCATTCTCGTGGGCCTGTCCATCGGCGGGCTCTATGCCGCGCGGGCGGTGCTGGGGGGCGCGCGCGCCGAGAGTCTGGTGCTTTTGAATACGCTGCGCGAGATCGGGCCGCGGATCGACTGGGTCAACCACGCGATGGCGCGGATCGTGGCGCATGGCGGGGTGGGGCTGTTTCTCGACGCGCTGTTCCCGCTGCTGGTCAATGGCGACTTCGCGGCTCAGGCGCGGGGCAATTTCCTCAAGGGGGACTATGATCCCCTGCCGCCCGAGCATGGCCACATGAACCTGATGCGCAACGCCGCCCAGACCGACTGGAGCGTCGATTACGCTGCGCTCGCCCTGCCCACCCTCGTCATCACCGGCTTGCAGGACCGGGTGTTCCTGGACGCGGACGTGGTGGACCGGCTCTATGCCACGCTGCCCGCCGCGCGGCGCGAGGACTGGCCGGAGGCGGGGCACCTGCTGCCGCAGGAGGCCCCTGATCGGCTGGCGGCGAGCCTTGCGCGGTTCGGCGCGGAGGTCTGACCATGAACATCCCCGAGAAATGGGCCTACCCGGCGGTGATGATCGGCGTGTGCGGGCATGCGAGCAGCGAGTTCTTTGCCAAGCTCTCGGGCGTGGCGGGGCCGGAAACCAGCGTCTGGCGGTATCTGCTCGGCGGGTTCGGCCTGATCCTCTGGGCGCTCATGCACCGCGAGAGCCGCGATCTGCTCACGCCACTCAGGAAGGAAGGGCTGCACATCCTGTGGCTGTCGCTGATGGGAGTGACCGTCACCTACCTGTTCTTTCACTGGGCGCTCGATTACGCCACGGTGATCCAGGTGGCCACGGTCACCACCACGATCCCGATCTTCGTCGGGCTGGCCAACTGGGTGGTCAACGGCATCCATCCCGGCGCGGTCAAGATGATCACCGGGGTGCTCGCGGTGCTGGGCATCGCGGTGCTGCTGACCGATGGCGCGCTCGATGCGCTGGCGGGCGAGGCGGGGACGCTTCCGGGCGTGCTGCTGGCCACCGGCTGTGCGGCGCTCGGCTCGTTCTACGCGGTTCTGATCAAGCCGGTGATGGGCCGCCATGGCGGCCTTCGCATCATCGCGCTGACCATGATGATCGGCGGCGTGGGGCTGTGGCTGCTGGTGGGCGCGGCCTGGGGGACCTGGGTCAACCCGGTGAGCATCGTCGAGAAACCGGCGCTGGCGGCGTGGTCGCTGGTGATCCTGGCGCTGTGGAACACCACGATCACGCAATTGCTGTGGTTCGGCGGGCTGTCGGCGGCGCCCGACATCACCCGCGCCTCCTACCTGTTCTTTCTCAAGCCGATCATCGCGGCGGCGCTGGCTATCGTGGTGCTGGGGTCCTGGCCCACCGCGCTGCAGGTGCTGGCGATCGCGCTGGTCACGGCCTGCGTGCTGGTCGAGCTATACTGGCCCCGGCTGCGCGCGCTGGCGGGGCGGGGGTAGGCGGGGCAATTCTGGCCTTTAGCGGTCGTTCAGGTCCTGGTGCCAATGCGCGGTTCCGCAAGCGTCGCGTTCAATGTCCGCCTCAGGCCACGCCACGCCATCTCCTACCCTGCCCGCGTCTCCACCACCGCGCTCTGTTCCAGCGTGCGGTGGACCGGGCAGCGGTCGGCGATTTCCATCAGCCGCGCGCGCTGATCTTCGTCGAGGTCGCCCTCCAGCCGGATCACCCGCAGGAACCGGTCGGCCTTGGCCGTGCCGCGGCTGTCGGCGTCCTGCGCGTGGACCTTGTCGTGGCAGACATCGACGCTGACATGGTCGAGCGGCCAGCGCTTGCGGCGGGCATACATGCGGATGGTCATCGAGGTGCAGGCCCCGAGCCCCGCGGCAAGAAAGCCGTAGGGCGACATGCCGCGATCGGTGCCGCCATAGGCCTCGGGCTCGTCGGCGAGCACATGGTGCGACGGCCCGGCGTTCACGTCTTGCAAAAAGCCGTCCGGGCCGGCCTCGCTCACCCGCACGACGCCCTCGGGCGCACCGGGCGGCGGGGCGGGCGCGCGCAGGTCGAGGTAGCGCGCGGCCCAGGCGGCGATGACCTCGGCCGCGTATTCGGCATCTCCCGGATCGGTCACGAGGTGATCGGCCCCGTCGAGGGTGACGAAGCTCTTGGGATGCCGCGCCGCCTTGAAGATCTCGGCGGCGTTCTCGATCCCCACCACCGCGTCGCGCGGGGCGTGCATCACCAGCAGCGCGCGCCGCAGGCCCTCGATCCTGGGGGCCAGCCGTTCGGCGCGGACATCCTCGACAAAGCCCTGTCCGATGCGGATCGATCGTCCGCCAAGCTGCACCTCGGCTGCGCCCTCCGCCTCGATCCGCTCCAGCGCGCCGGAGAAGTTATGCGTCACGTGGCCGGGATCGAACGGCGCGCCGATGGTGACCACCGCGTGCACGCTGTCGATGCCGCCCGCCGCCGCCAGCACCGCCGCGCCGCCGAGGCTGTGGCCGATCATCAGCCCCGGTGCCATGCCGCGTTTGGCCAGCGCTCCGGCCGCGCGTTCGAGATCGGTGACGTTCGAGGCGAAGGACGTGTTCTCGAACTCGCCCCCGGAATGGCCCAGCCCGGTGAAATCGAAGCGCAGAACCGCGATGCCCGCGCCGGCGAGCCGCGCGGCGATGCGGCGCGCGGCGGGAATGTCCTTGGAGCAGGTGAAGCAATGCGCGAAAAGCGCGGTGGCGAGGTGCGGCCCCTCGGGCAGGTCGAGCCGCGCGGCAAGCTCGTGCCCGTCATGGCCCGTGAAGGTAAAGCGGTCTGTGGGCATGTCCCGTCCCCTGTCAGTTCAGTCGCCCCGAGACTAGGCGCGCCACGCCGCGGCTTCCAGCGTCGCGCGCGGCTCGTCACGCGATGGTGAGGCTTTGCTGCATTCGCCTCGAATTGGCGGCATTTTCCCGGCGCGCCGCCACCTTGCGTTAACCCCTGTCGCGCCAGTCTGAGCCGGGGGCGCGAACGGAGGGTGAGAGATGACTTGGCGCGTGCAATCGGAAAGCGATGTGTGGCGATTCACCGTCGCGATCTCGGCGATCGTCCTGCTGGGCAGCGCGGCGTTGCGCTTCGGGATGCTGCCGCCCGATCTCGCGGCGCGCACGCTCGTCCCCGGCTCGGCGATGGCGCTGATGCTTGCCGCGCCCATCGCGTGGTTCGTGGGCCGCCGGATGCATGAGGTGCACCGCCTCGGCACGCGGCTCGAACACGCGATAAACCACGACCTGCTCACCGGCGTACACACGCGCAAGGCGTTCTACGAGCGCACCTGTCCGATGACGGCGGGTGCCTGTGCGGTGATCGTCACCGATATCGACAATTTCAAGGGGTTCAACGACCGCCACGGCCATTTCGCGGGCGACCAGGCGCTGCGCCAGTTCGCCGCCATGCTGACCGCCAACTGCCGCGACGCCGATATCGTCGCGCGCTTCGGCGGCGAGGAATTCGTCATCGTGCTGCGCGACGCAGGGGCGGCAGAGGGGCGTGCCGTGGCCGAACGGCTCGCCGCGCGGGTGCGGGCGGGCGCGATCTATCACGGCGCGCAGACGCTGCGCCTGACGGCGAGTTTCGGGGTCGCGGCGCTGCCGCCAGGCGGCGACATGGACACCGCCATCCAGCAGGCCGACCGCGCCCTCTACCGCGCCAAACACGCGGGCCGCGATCGCGCCTGTCTCTACGATCCGGGACGCGACACCGCGGCAATTCCGATGGGCACGGCGGCGGAATGAGGGGGTGGGGCGGGCGATACATGGACCCGGCCCGCGTGCCCCGCCGGTGGGCGGACCGGCTGCCTGAGGGGGTGGTCCCCCTACCGGGCACGCTTTTACCGGCGCGCAGTTGAACGAGGCGACGACCCCACTTTCACCCCGTGCCGGGCCGCAGTCGCGAAAGCCCGGTCCGGGCTCGGCGGCCAGCGCCTCGCGGAGGCCGGAAACGGCCCCCGTGCCGCGATACGCTTGACACGTCGTCCTCGCGACCTCTTTGAGCAGTCAGGACATGCCATGACGCGCGCGAGCCCCGGGCACACCGGGCCCGGTCGACAAAGGCGCAACAAAGCAACCTACACGCAGGAAACGGACATGAACATGAAATCCTATACGACCTGGGCCCTGCTCGGGGCCATCGGTGGCGCTGGTTTCGGTCTCTTTGCCGCGCCTCTCGTCTACATTCTGGTCAATATATCCGCGGACGGTGTGACACTCGTCCAGACCGTGCGCGTTGCCGTTGCCAACGGGGTCACCTGGGGCGTTCTCGGGCTGCTGACCGGTGTTTTTCTCTGGATTGTCAACGAGATGCGGAGACCGTCCGCAGAGGATTGACCGCGATCACGGTGGACGGCCCGGTCGCGGCGGTGACGGACGCCGCGGCCGTCGTTCACCTCCGGCAGACCGGCTGACAGATGGCTGCCACTGTGGAAGGGGCAGGTGTGGAAGGGGCAGGCCGGGACATGCTTGCGTGTCACAGCCCCCCACGCGGTCACTTTCTGAGCTCGGCGATAAACGGCACGCTCTCTTCCGCGCGACCGAAGGTGTACGCAAAGCCGGATCGGTGCCGTTTCGTCCGGTGCCGCGCTATCCTTCTCCCATCAGCGCCGCGTCGAACGGGTAGCGCGTCAGGTTCTCGAAGCCGTCCTCGGTGATGAGAACCTGGTCCTCCAGCTTGATCGAGAAATCGCCGCCAACTTCGCCGACCAGTGCCTCGACGCACAGTACCATGCCCGGCTCCAGCACGTAATCGAACGCGCCCTCGACCATCTTGTCGGGATAGGCCACCAGCGGCCACTCGTCGCACAGCCCCACACCGTGCATCAGGCAGCCGTATTTCTGCGCCTGGTATTTCTCGTCCAGAACGTGGGTGTTGCGGCTCAGGTCCTGGATGTTCACGCCCGGTTTCAGCATCTCCATGTTGGTGCGGATATGCTCGACCCCGTGCCGCATGGCATGGATCATGTCCGGGCGAGGCCTCCGGTCGCCGATCCACCAGCTGCGCGAGATGTCCACGCAGATGCCGTAGCTGCCGATGAGGTCGGTGTCGAAGCTGATGATCTCGTTTCTCTGGCACACCCGCGGTCCGCATTCCTGGAACCACGGGTTGCTGCGCGGCCCGGAGGCCAAGAGCCGCGTCTCGATCCACTCGCCGCCGCGGCGGATGTTCTCGGCGTGCAGCACCGCCCAGATGTCATCCTCGCAGGTCTTGCCGTCGCCCACATTGGCGCGGGCGAACTCCTCCATCGCGCGCACCGCGGCCTCGCAGGCATGGCTCGCGCAGCGCATCGCGCGGATCTCGTCGGGGCCCTTGACGCTGCGCGCCTTTTCGGTGACCTCCTCGCCCTCCATCACCTTGAACCCCTGCGCCTCCAGCGCGCGCAGCCCGTGGATCATCGGCTTGTCGACGGCAAGGCGGCGATTGCCCGGCGCATGCTCGGCCAGGATCGCGCGCACGTCACCCGCGAACAGGTCGGCGGCCACGTCCACCTTGTCGCCCCGGTCGAAATAGAACAGATCAGCGCCCGAGCGCACCTCGGCCACCAGCGGGTTGAACGACGACAGGAACGGCGCGTTCTTGTAATCCCACATCACCATGTGCCCGTCGGCACAGAGCAGCACCGCGCGGAACGGGTTATGCGCGTTCCACAGCTGCATGTTGGTGCTGTCGGTGGCATAGCGGATGTTCAGCGGGTCGAACATCAGCAGGCCGGCGTAATCGCGATCCACGATGTGCCGGGTGAGCCGCGCCCAGCGGTAGCGGCGCATCGCCTGCAAATCGGGCAGGTCCAGCCCCGCCGCCGCCCATTCCCCGAAGGCGAGCCGGGTCGGGCCGATCTCGATCCGGTTGGCATCGTTGGGGGTGTTGTCGCCGAGCGTGGCACCGCGCGCGGGGTCGATCTTGCGGGTATCGCGATAGTGGCGGTTCATCGGTGCGGTCCTCCCTCGCCGACAGAGTGGCAAGCCGGGGGAGGGGGCCGCGCGCCAGATTGCGACGCGCGCCCATGTCGATTTTCGCCATTCGTGACGCAAGGTCCGGCTTGGCAGGGCGGCGCGGCGCGGGCCATTGTCGCGCCGCATTCCAACGCAAGGACAGGCCGCCCATGACCCCGCTCATCGCAGACTACGTCGCCACGCTCGGGCCCAGGGCCATGGGCCGCATCGAGGGCCGCGCCCGGATCGATATCGCGGATCACGGCTCGGTGCTTCTGAGCGAGGCCGGGGCCGGGCCGGGCGCGCCCGATGCCCCCGCCGACGTGGTGCTTGCCGCCAGCGACGCGGTCTTTCGCGCGATCTTCGCGGGGGAGCAGAACCCGGTGACAGCCTACATGGCCGGGAAGCTGCGGGTCGAGGGCAATGTGAAGCGTGCTTTGAAGGTGTCGGGCATCCTAACCGGCGGCTGATACCGCACGCCGCGCGCGGGCCGTCAGATGCGCAGGAAGGGCTGTGCCAGCCGCGGGATCATCCCGCGAAAGCGCAGCGGCGCATCGGTGGCGGCAAGGCAGATGCAATCCGCGCCGATATCGGCCACCGGCATGTGGTGCAGGTCTTCGCCCGCGACCTCGATATCGCCGGGACCGTAGCGGTCGGTCTCGTCGACGAAGGCCCCTTGCAGAACAAGCGTGAGTTCCGTGCCGCGGTGCCCGTGATCGGGCACCGCCGCCCCGGCGGGGATATAGAGAAGCCGCGCCGTGGCATCGCGTGCGGTGGGCAGGATCGCCTGTTTCACCCCCATGCCGATGGGCCGCCAGCGCACCGCGTCGAGATCGCCGCCAACATAATCCTGAAGCGGGGCGGGCAGAACACCGCCGCGCTTGCGTGGGGCGGGGCGCTCGCGCACGGGCGCGCCGTCGCGGATGCGCGCCATCGTTACTGTCAGGCTGTCCTCGGCCATCGTCACCGTCTCGGCCCGGTCCAGCACCGCGCCGCCCAGGCTCTCGTAAGCGCCGAGCCGCGCGCGGCACTCGTCGCACATGGAGACATGCGCCGCCACGGTCAGGCTGAACGCCTCGGGCAGTGCGCCCGCGGCATAGGCCATCAGCAGCGCATCGGTGAGGTGGTGGTTGATGTCGTGCATGGTCATAGTCGTCACTTCATTGCATGGCGCAGACGGTCGAGCGCCAGTCTTATCCGGGATTTTATCGTGCCGAGCGGCAGGCCGGTCTCCGCGGCGATCTCGGAATGGGTGAGATCGCCGAAATAGGCCTTTTCTATCAGCACGCGTTGCTTGTCGGGCAGGGAGGCCAGCGCCTCGCCGAGGTGTTCGCTTTCCTGTTGGAGGGCCAGCGCGTCGGCCTGGTCGGGCTCGGGTTCCGGCCCCCAGGGCAGGTCCTCGGGCTCGGGGCGCCGGGTGCGGCGCAGTGCGTCGATGCGGCGGTTGCGGGCGATGGTGAATATCCACGTGGCCACCGAGGCGCGGCCCGGGTCGAAAAGGTGCGCCTTGTGCCACAGCGTCACCATGGTCTCCTGCGCGCATTCCTCGGCCAGCGTGGCATCGGCCCCGGAGCGCATGAGAAACGCCTTCACGCGCGGGGCGAAATGCCCGAACAGGCGGGCGAAGGCCGCCTCGTCCTGCGCATCGCGCACCGCGATCATGCAGGCCACCCAAATATCCGTTTCCCTGGTCATCCGGTTCTTCGATGCCACGTCGCTGTCCGCTTCCTTGCGCTTGTCAGCCCGCCACATAGCACGCAGCCCGGCGGGCGGCGAGGGGGGGGCGACGCGATCGGCAATTGTATGGTGACCATCGACGAACATGTGACGAATACGCGCCCCGCCCGGGGCCGGATCATTTTGCCATGTCGATTTCCGTTCCAATCGCGCGTCATTCCCGGTCTAACCCATTCTAATCCGCTGGCAGTCCCGGCGCGTAAACCCTGAAACCATGACAATGCCGAAGGAATGCCGCCCCATGCCCCACCCCGCCCAGCGCAAGATCGCCGTCATCGGTGCCGGTATCACCGGCATGGGGGTGGCAGAGCGCCTCGCAGAGCGCCATGCGGTGACACTCTACGAGGCCGCGCCGCGGCTTGGCGGGCACGCGCGCACAGTGGTCGCGGGCAAGCGCGGCGATCAGCCGGTGGATACCGGCTTCATCGTGTTCAACTATGCGACCTATCCCGAGCTCACGGCGATGTTCGACCGGCTGGACGTGCCGGTGACGGAAAGCACGATGAGCTTCGGCGCATCGTTCCGCGGCGGCTCGTTCGAGTACGGTCTGGAGGGTGCGCGCGCCTATTTTGCCCAAGGGGCGCGGGCGCTCGACCCGCGGCACTGGCTGATGCTGCGCGATATCTTCCGCTTCAACGCGCGCGCGCTGGCCATGTCCGAGGATGGCAGCCTCAGCATCGGCGCGCTGATGGACCGGATGCGGCTGGGACGGTGGTTCCGCGAGTATTACCTCACGCCCTTTTCCGGCGCGATCTGGTCCACGCCGGTGGAGAAGATCCTCGACTTTCCCGCCCACGCGCTGGTGCGCTTTTTCAAGAATCACGGGCTGCTGGCCTATGACGAGCAGCATCAGTGGTACACCGTGCAGGGCGGTTCGCGCAGCTATGTAGAGCGGCTTGAGGCCTCGATGCGGGCGCGCGGCGTGGCACTGCGGACGGGCACGCCCGTGCGCGGCGTGCGGCGCGACGCGCGCGGCGCGGAGGTGCGCGCGGCGGGCGGCGAGTGGGAGCGGTATGACGAGGTCGTGTTCGCCACCCATTCCGACGACAGCCTCGCGCTGCTCTCGGACGCGGACGAGACCGAGCGCGGCAATCTCGGGGCCATCGCCTATCAGCCCAACGACATCACCCTGCATGCCGATACCAGCCTGATGCCGCGCCGCCGGGCGGTGTGGTCGTCGTGGAACTATACCGAGGGCCCGGCCAAGCGTGTGGGGCAGATCGACCTCACGTACTGGATGAACAGCCTGCAGCCGATCCCCGAGGACGATCCGCATTTCGTGACGCTCAACACCACGCGTCCGATCCGCGAGGAGCTGATTTATGACCAGGTGACGCTGCGCCACCCGGTCTTCGATCTCGGGGCGCTCGCCGCACAGGGCCGCGTGCGGGCGGGCAACGGCGCGCGGAACACGTGGTTCTGCGGGGCGTGGCTGCGCCATGGCTTTCACGAGGACGGGCTCGCCACCGGGCTCGAGGTGGCCGACGCGATCCTGGCCCGCGACACCGCCCCGGTGGCCGCCGAATGAGCACCGTCCGCCATATCGCGGGCCATACCTGGCATGGCCGCAAGGGCGCGGTTGAGAACGCGTTTCGCTACCGGGTGGATTACGTCCTGCTGGATGCCGAGGCCGCCGCACCGCGCGCGCCGCGCCTGTTCGCCCGTAATCGCGCGGGGGTGATGTCGCTGCAGGACCGCGATCATGGCGGGCCGCCGGGCGATGGGCGCGGGGCCGAATGGGTGCGCGAGGTGCTGGACGCCCATGGCCTGCCAGCGCCCGCGCGGATCGAGTTGCTGGCGCAGCCGCGGGTGCTGGGCCATGTGTTCAACCCGGTGGCGTTCTGGCTCTGCCACGACGCGGACGGCGCGACGCCCTGCATCATCGCCGAGGTGACCAACACCTATGGCGACCGCCATTCCTACCTGTGCCACCGCGACGACCATGGCGCCATCACCGCGACCGACCGGCTGCACGCGCGCAAGATTTTCCATGTCTCGCCCTTTCAGCCGGTCGAGGGCGAATACGAATTCCGCTTTGACCTGCGGCAGGACCGCATCGGCATCTGGATCGACCTGACGGCTGGCAATGGCGGGGTGGTGGCCACGCTCACCGGCCCGGTGCGCCCGCTCGGGCTGCGGGGCATGGCGGCGGCGCTCTTGCGCCGGCCGTTCGGGTCGCGCCGGGTGCTGGCGCTCATTCATTGGCAGGCGCTGAAGCTGTGGTGGAAGGGGGCAACCTTTCGCGCGCGGCCCGCGCCGCCCGCCGACGAGGTCAGCCGGTGAGCCATGCCGCCGCCATAGACGGGGCCGCGCCCGCCCCGCGCCTGCCGGGCTATGCGCTGTTTGCCGGGATGCTCGCGGCGGCGGGGCTGCCGGTCTATATCCACGCGCCCAAGGTCTATGCCGACGAGTACGGTGTCTCGCTCGCGGCGCTGGGCACGGTGCTATTCGCGCTGCGGCTCATCGACGTGGTGCAGGACCCGGCGCTCGGCTGGCTCGCGGCACGCAGCGCGCGCTGGCGGGGCGCGGCGGTGAGCGTCGCCGCCGCGACCATCGCGGGGGGGATGCTGGGCCTCTTTGCCGTCGCCCCGCCGCTGGCCCCTCTGCTGTGGTTCGCGCTGATGCTGACATTGGTTTTCAGCGCGTTCAGCTTTCTCACCATCTGCATGTACGCCGAGGGCGTCGGTGCCGCCGACCGGCTGTCCGGTGCGGGGCATCTGCGGCTGGCGCGCTGGCGCGAGACCGGGGCGCTGCTGGGTATCTGTGCTGCGGCCACGGCACCCACGCTGCTGGGGGGCTATGCGGGATTTGCGCTGGCCTTTGCCGGGCTGGTGCTTCTGGCCTGGCTCGCCATGACCGGCCAATGGCAGGGCGGCGGCGGCACCGCCGCGCCCACCGGGTTTGGCACCGTGCTGCGCGATGCGCGCGCCCGGCGGCTGCTGGCCGTGGCGCTGGTCAACGCCGCGCCGGTCGCGGTCACCTCGACGCTGTTCCTGTTTTTCGTAGAGAGCCGCCTTGCGGCCGAAGGATGGGAGGGGCCGTTCCTCGTGCTGTTCTTCCTGAGTGCCGCCTGCGCCGCGCCGCTTTGGGGCATGCTGGCTGAACGGCATGGCACAAAGCGGATGCTGCTTCTGGCGATGGGGCTGTCGATTGCCGCGTTCGGCTGGGCGATCACTCTGGGCGCGGGGGATCTCGTGGCCTTTGCCGTGATCTGCGTGGTCTCGGGCGCGGCCACGGGCGCGGACATGACGCTGCTCCCCGCGCTCTTCGCGCGCCGGATGGCCGTCATCGCGCCGGGCGGGGCCGAGGGCTTCGGCCTCTGGGCCTTCGTGTCGAAATTCACGCTGGCGCTCGCCGCCGTGGCGGTGCTGCCCGCGCTGGAGGCGGGCGGCTTTCGCGCCGGCGGGGAAAACGGCGCGCAGGCGTTGTGGCTGCTCGCGCTGTTCTATGGCGGGCTGCCCTGCCTGCTGAAACTGGGGGCGATCGCGCTGCTCTTGCGCACGGACCTCGACGACGGGAAAGGATGACGGGATGGACGCGATGGGACTGATTCTTCTCGGCGCGCTCGTGACCCTCGCGCTCGTGGCGCTGGCCGCGCGGCTCACCGGGTTCGGCGCGCAGCGGCCCGCCGATTACGCCGACGCGCAGCCGCCGATCGACCTGCGAGAGCATCTCAACGGCGCGATCAAGTGCGAGGGCGTGATCTATGGCCCGCTTGGACGGGTCGCTTCTCGCTTCGATGCCGATTTCGAGGCCGAGTGGCAGGGCAACCGAGGCGTCATGCGCGAGCATTTCCGCTATGACAGCGGCAACCGGCAGGATCGCGAATGGCGGCTGACGCTCGGCAACGATGGCTCGATCAGCGCCGAGGCGGATGACCTCGTGGGTGCCGGAGAGGGGCAGCAGACCGGCGCGGCGGCGCGGCTGAGCTATCGCATCCGCCTGCCGCAGGAGGCGGGGGGACATGTGCTGAGCGTCACCGACTGGATGTATATCACCCCCGGTGGTGTGATCGTGAATCGCAGCCAGTTCCGCAAGTTCGGGATCAAGGTGGCCGAACTGGTGGCGACCATGCGCCGGGTGGACGCATGACCGATTGGCAGGGCAAACGCTACTGGCTGGTGGGCGCGAGCGAGGGGCTCGGGGCGGCGCTGGCGCACAAGCTGAACGCGGCGGGGGCGGAGGTGATCGTCTCGGCGCGCAACGCGGACCGGCTCGACGAACTGGTGGCCGCGCTACCCGGGCGCGCCCGCGCCGTGCCGGTGGATGTGCGCGACGACGAGAGCGTGGCCGAGGCTGCCAGGGCGGCAGGCGAGATCGACGGCATGGTCTATCTCGCGGGCGTTTACTGGCCCATGCCCTCGACCGAGTGGAGCGCGCAGGAGGTCACGGCGATGGCCGATGTGAATTTCACCGGCGCGGTGCGCGTGCTGGGCGAGGTCGTGCCCGCCATGGTGGCGCGAGACGCTGGCCATATCGTGCTCACCGGTTCGCTCTCGGGGTTTCGGGGGCTGCCGGGTGCCATCGGCTATACTGCCTCCAAGGCGGGGGTGATGAACCTCGCCGAATCGATGCGCGCCGACCTGTGGCGCACGGGCGTGCGGGTGCAACTCGCCAACCCCGGCTTCATCAGGACCCGGCTCACCGACAAGAACGAGTTTCACATGCCGTTCATCATGTCGCCCGAGGACGCGGCGCAGGAAATGTTCGAGCTGATGTGCGACGAAGGCACATTTCAGCGCCATTTTCCCCGGCTTTTCAGCTATCTGTTCCGGTTCTCGCGCGTGCTACCCGACTGGCTCTATTATCGGCTGTTTGCGTGAGATCAAGGAAAGGGTCTCTGCGCGCGGGCAAATCTGTGGCATCATTGCGCGCGAGGAGGCCGCCCATGCTGGACATCACCACTTACAAGATCGCCCAGGTCGTGCTCATGGCGCGCGAGCTTGGCCGCGCGGAGGGAGAGTTGCGCGCCTTCATCGACCGGCTGAGTGAAGAGGAGCAGGCAAGCCTCGTCGCGGTCATGTGGATCGGGCGTGGCAGCTTCGAGGCCGAGGAATTCGAGGAGGCCAGGCGCACCGCCTACGAGGAGGCGACGACGCCCTGCGCCGATTACCTGATCGGCACGCCGCACCTGTCGGATCACCTCGAGAACGGGCTCGATGCGCTGGGCCTGTCGGCGTCGGAGGACGAGGACGATCTCATTCGCGGCGGCTGAGCGGAGGTGGCGCTTCGACCGGCTTTACCGCGGGACAGGGAAATCCGTGAGGGCGCTGTCGCGGCGCAGGTAGAGCGGGTGCCTGGCCGAGCCGTCCTTGTTGAGGCCGAAGCATCGGAGCGGGCGTCCGGTGGCGGCGAGCGCCGTCACGGCGGCGCAAACGGTGTCGGCGTAGCGGGCATGGAGCTTGCCATAAGCCATCACCACGAGCGCCGCCTCTTCGGCCATGGCAACGAGGGCGGGGATGTTTGCCGGGCTGCAGGCCAGCGCCGGGTCGTGCGGCAGGTCGCGCGGCGAGGTCGCGCGCCAGTCGAGCACGTTGCCCTTGAGGTAGCGGGTATAGCCCCAGTCGCGCGCGAAGGTCAGTTCGCGGTGGCAGGTGGGGTCCGAGGCGGCGGCATCCGCCACCGAGGGGTTCATGCCGACGAAGAGCACGGTGCGGGGAGCCTCTCCGGGCGCGGTCCAGTCGCGGGTGAGGGCCTGGCGGTAGCGACCGCATTCGGAGAATGTGGCCCCACCGCGCACCCCCTCGGGCAGGCGCAGGCGGACGCGTCCGCCGGGGTCGTGCCGGTCCTCGGGGGCGTGGCTCATTGATTGAACACGCGCGAGGGGTGCAACTCGCCTGCCCTGAAGCGGCCCACGGCAAGCGCGCGGCCCTCATGCGCGGCCCAGCATTCCTCGCCATACTCGACGCCGGAGGCGATCACCATGCCGGGATTGCCGTTGCGCAGCCGCGCGGCCCCCTCGGGCGTGGCGGTGACCATGGGCAG
>Ga0209947_1000905_pt1 | contig 18183 bp, 12 predicted proteins | sample SalPonR2_B_D2_MG_FD_185706 | JGI IMG/M metagenome (GOLD analysis project Ga0209947, IMG submission 185706) | Salt pond soil microbial communities from South San Francisco under conditions of wetland restoration - Salt Pond MetaG R2_B_D2_MG... ... | reverse complement strand
CCGCTTTTACTGCTCCTACATCGCCTCTTACCATTACAGTAACTAATCCTGTTCCTATTTTTTCATAGCCAACAAGAAAAACGTTTGCAGATTTAACCATAGCATCAGCCGCTTCAATACATCCTACCAACCCTTTGGTTTCTACCATTCCTAAAGCTTCTTTAATCATTTCATTACCTCCTTTTTTATTTATACTAATTATATGATGAATAGTATCGTATTTAATTGCTAACAATGTGCATTCTATTTGTTATTGACATTTAAAATTATGTATTATTTTGTCTTTTACGGGTAATATACTAAGGCGGTATGAATTATTTCCATGCAAACATGATATTTTTATTTATTTACTAGAAGAGTGCAATATTTTACCTTTATAAGAGTAATTCTTTGTTATATAATTGTGCAAACGTTTATTAGGAGATGTCTAAATGAAAAAAAATGAAGTTAGAAAATTAATGAATCTTAAAAATTTTATCGACATCGGAAAACTACAGAAAATTCAGAATGAATTTTCTACTGCTACCGGAATAGCTTCTGTTACAGTAGACTGTATTGGAAATCCAGTAACTAAAACCAGTAATTTTACAAAGTACTGCGATTTAATAAGAAGTGACTCGAAACGAAAGAAAGCTTGTTATAAATGTGATGCCCATGGAGGATTACAAGCTGCTATCAAAGGTGGTCCTTATTTTTACACCTGCCATGGAGGCCTTACTGATTTTGCTATTCCTATAATTGTAAATGAAACTTATCTCGGTGCTGTTCTCGCAGGACAAATAAGACTTACTGAAGAAAATGAAGATCTAGATAATATTGTTAAACCTACTCCAAATTTACTTGATAATCCAAAATTAAAGGAGGCCTATCTAGAAACTCCTGAATTAACCTTTGAACAAGTTCAAGCAGCAGCTGAAATGATATTTGCTGTCACAAATTATATTGTAGAAGGCCAATTTGTAAATATTATTCAAGAACGATTAAATGATAAAAACATGAAATTACTAGAGTCTATTACAGTACAATCAGAACTCGAAAGATCTCTAAAAGAGGCTGAACTTAAAGCTTTACAATCTCAAATCAATCCACATTTTCTATTTAATGTCCTTAATACTATCGGTCGTCTTGCATTAATGGAAAATGCCAAAAAAACAGAAAACATAATTTATTCTTTTTCTGATATGATGAGATATACATTAAAAAAGAACTCAACTCAATTAGTTGACCTTTCCTCAGAAATAAACCATGTTAAAAACTATCTTTCTATTCAAAAATTAAGATTAGGTGAAAGATTGAATTATAATATAGATGTACCTGAAAAGTATAAAAGCATAAAATGTCCTTTTATGATACTTCAACCTATAGTTGAAAATAGTATAAATCACGCTATCGAAAAAAACATTAATGGTGGAAGTATAAATATATCAGCATTTCAAGAAGAGGATAAATTAATTATAAGTATTAGTGACGATGGTATTGGAATTGAAGAAGAAAAGATCGAAGAGATATTAAATGGAGAACATTACGACAAAAGTAATGATAGTGGTATAGGCTTATATAATGTAAATATGAGACTTATGCATCATTATGGAAGTGAAAGAGGACTAAAAATCAAAAGTAAAAATAATAATGGAACCCAAGTTGATATCATTATTAATGCTGAAAAAATAGATGATAGTAATCAAGGTGTTAAATTATGAAGAAAATTTTATTGGTAGAAGATGAAGAAATCGAAAGAAATGCACTTAGAATGATAATCCAAGAAAGTGGTCTTCCTGTTAAGATAATAGGAATGGCATCAAATAGTGTAGAAGCTTTGAAACTTTTGGCCCAAAATAGCGTAGATTTAGTCTTTATGGATATAAAAATACCTGGTAAAAGCGGATTGGAATTGAGTAAAATTATCAAGAAAGATTATCCATCATGCTCTATTGTAATAACTACAGCACACGATGAGTTTGAATTAGCACACAAGGCAATAAAGCTACATGTTGATGATTATTTATTAAAACCCATCAGAAGAAACAAAATAGTTGAATCTATCAAGAAATATTGTCTGGAAAAAAGTAACTCAAACTTTGAAAAATGTAACGAATATATAGATTCTATTATTAATGAAATAATACAAGATAACTACACTTCATCTATAAAAGAATCAGAAGAACTAATAGACTGCATCTTTGAAATAGCTCCTGGAAATATACAAAGCATATGGGATTTAGTTAAAAAGTCTGCTAATAAAATATATTCTTATACTGATAATTTTGAAATTAATAATAAAAACAACATTAAAAAGTATTTATTTTATCTTGAGAATAAAAAAGAGATTTACTCAAATAAGTATATATTGAAATTAAATTTCACTAATTTTATAAAATCAATTATTAAGGAGTTATTAAAAAATAAGAATGGTTTTACCGGCAACATAAATGATATAGTAGCTTATATTTATATCAATATAAATAAATATATTACCCTTGATGAAACTTCTGAATTTTTTAATATAAGTCCATATTATTTAAGTAAAGTTTTCAAAAAAGAAACAGGTTTAAACTTTTCAGAATATATTACTATTACAAAAATAAATATTTCTAAAAATCTTCTTATACATACTGATATGCAAATTGTAAATATAGCAATAGATTTAGGTTACAGTGAAGCTAACTATTTTAGTAAAGTTTTCAAAAAAATAGTAGGGGAATCACCTACAAGCTATAGAGAAGAACATAAAGAACAAAAATAATACTCCACATAAAAGTTGGAATATTATTTTTGTTTAATTATTAAAGAAAATTATTATAAGACTACCACTCCCTATTAACAGGAATTTCCTGCTCATAAATCTTACCATTGGAGTCTTCAGCTTTTATCACAAGAACTATTTCTGAATTCTCATAGGATACCTCTTCATCAAAATTATAAACTCCATCGATATCTATTATAATCTTCGAATTACCTTTTACTTCACGTACAATTTCCTCTTCACCTTCACTTCTAATGTCTAATTGTTCCCAGTTGTCTCCATTTATAAAGTCCATAGTATCAAGTAAGGTTTCATCCACATAAACCTCTCCTATCAAACTTACTATTTCTAAGTCTTTTGCGTATTCTTCAAAAACACTGTATCTTTCTACATTTTTATATGCTAGTAAATTAAAGTGAAAATTTTGAATTTCTTTTTCAGCATTGGCAGAAGATCTGTGAACATGACTGTCAAAAACTATCAAGTTATTAATTGTTGATTTTACGTAAAGTTGATCTACATCGTCACTTCTTTTACTTTCTTCACTTTCTCCAACTACTGAAAACTCATAATCCTTATCAGAATCTAGTTTAAGGGTATCTGTATAAACCATTGACTCTTCATAACCTTCCATCTCTAAAGTCTCCTGGTAATTGTTGTCATCCTTAATCACCAGATATAATTTTTCTCCTTTTTTTAATTCATTAAATTCTATAGATATATCTATATCTACTTTTTCTTCTTCAGGATAGTATTCTACCAACTTGAATTCATGGCTTCTCATCCACATTTTTTCTTGGTTGAATTGATTTAATGAATTTTGAACTGAATTACTAATACCACCAATTCTACTTTCTAAATTTCTGTAGTTGTTATTTATATTTAGTATCATATTTTCTAAATTATCAATTTTGCTCATCAAATTTAAGTTGAAAAAAATCGTTACTGCTAAAAGTATTATTAGTATTATTATTACATTTTTATTATTCATTTAATTCTCCTATATAACTTTTTCGTATTGGATTTTGTAAAGATTGTAGTATATTCCTCTATTTGCTAATAGCTCTTGATGTTTACCCATTTCCTTAATTCTTCCCTTATGCATTACTATGATTTTATCTGCATTCTGAATAGTAGAAAGTCTATGAGCTACTACTAAGGTGGTTCTCCCTTTCATTAATTTTTCCATTGCATCTTGTATCAACATTTCTGTCTCTGTATCAATATTTGCAGTAGCTTCATCTAAAATAAGAATCTCTGGGTCAAAGGCTAATGTCCTTGCAAAAGAAATAAGCTGTCTCTGTCCAGCAGAAAAAGTAGCTCCTCTTTCATAAACTTTTTGGTCGTATTTTTTTTCCAATTTACAAATAAATTTATCTGCATTTACGTATTTTGAAGCCTTAAGAATTTCTTCATCAGTGATGCTTTCATCTCTCAACCGTATATTACTTTTTATATCCCCAGTAAAAAGGAAAACATCCTGCTGCATTTGTCCAATCTTTTCCCTTAATTCTTTTAAATCAATATCTTTTATGTTGATTCCATCTACAAGAATTTCTCCTTTTTGTATATCATAGTACCTGGAAATAAGATTTTGAATTGTAGTTTTCCCAGCTCCTGTAGCTCCTACAAAAGCAACTGTTTCCCCAGGTTTTACTGTGAAAGATACATCTTTTAGTATCCACTCATCTTCTTTATATTGAAACCAAACATTTTTAAACTCTATTCTTCCTTCTACTTTTTTAAGTTCTTTTGTTACTTCCTTGTTTTCTATATATTCTTCTTCATCTAACAGATTAAAGATTCTTTCTGATGATGCCATTGATGATTGCATTACATTAAATTGTTCTGCTAATTCCTGTATTGGTTCAAAGAATTTACTTATGTATCTTTGAAATACAACTATGGTACCTATAGTTATAGTTCCTTCTATAACCATTCTACCTCCAAAAGCTATAAGAAGTGCAAAGGCTCCTATATTTAACAAATACATTGAAGGTCTGTAAATACTAAAAATCTTTAACTGATCCATGTATGATTTTTTAAGTTTGGTATTTTCATCGTTGAATCTATTATACACATCTTTTTCTACAGCGAATATTTGAACTATTTTCATACCACTTATATGCTCAGATATAAATGCATTTACACCAGCCACTCTTCTTCTTATTTGTCTGTAGATTTTTCTTGTTTTTTTTCTAAATATTAATGTGAATAGTATGATAAAAGGAATTACTGTAAATGTAATTAAAGATAATCTAAGATTGTAAGCAACCATAGTTGCAACTATACCTATTAAAACAAATATGCTTTTAATAGAATTAACTATAACACTGGTATAAAGTTCGTTTAATGTCTCTGTATCGTTAGTTATTCTAGTTACAAGTTTTCCTATGGGGTTCTTATTAAAAAATTCTATTGATAAGGATTGAAGTTTTTCAAACATTTCTATCCTTATATTGTATATTATCTTTTGCCCGCTGTATTGAAGAATCATTGATTGTATATATGTAAGAATAAATATGCCTAAGGCTGTAGCAAAGTATATAAATGATAATCTTACTACACCTGGAATATCCTCATTTACTATAAATTCATCCACGGCCTTGCCAAGTAGTATTGGTTGATAAAGTTCCAGTCCTACAACTCCTAAAAGAAGGACTAAAGAGATTGTGATCTGAATCCAAAAAGGTTTAGCGTATTTCAAAAGTCTTTTCATAAGATTTAAATCCAATGATTTATATTGTTTTTCTTTATTTACGTATTGGTTCATTCTATCACATCCCCCTTAGCCTTATCTTCTTCTAATTCTTTTTCTAAAAGCTGTTTTTGGTATAAACTATAGTAAAGATTCTGACTTTTCAATAATTCATTATGAGTTCCTTTTTCTATAATTTCACCTTCATCAATTACTATAATTCTATCAGCATTTTGTATAGTAGAAATTCTATGAGCTATGATAATTGTAGTTTTATTTTTTCTATCCTCTTTAAGATGTCCTAAGATTTTTTCCTCAGTATCAGTATCTACAGAAGATACGGCATCATCTAATATAAGTATCTTTGGATCTTTAATCATTGCTCTAGCTATAGAAATCCTCTGTTTTTGTCCTCCAGATAAGGTAACTCCACGTTCTCCAACTAGGGTATCATATCCTTCTTTGAATTCTATTATATTATCATGTACACATGCTTTTTTTGCTGCTTCTATAATTTCTTCCTTACTTTTATCTCTATGTCCAAAATCTATATTATTATATATATTGTCTGTAAATAGAAAATTATCCTGAGGTACGTATCCTATAGAGTCTCTAAGAGTCTTTAAAGGTATTTCTAATATATCTTTATTATCGATAAATATAGAATCTTTTTCAGGATCGTGAAGTCTAAGTAAAAGATTTACCAAAGATGTTTTACCACTTCCGGTTCTTCCAATTATTCCTAAGGTCTCTCCTCTATTAATATTAAAAGATATGTTTTTTAATGAGTTCTTTTTATCACCTTCGTACTTAAAGGATAAGTTCTCTACTCTTATATCTCCTTTAACCTCAGTTATCGAATTATCTACAAATTCTGTATCTTTAATATCTATTTTTTCATCTAGTATAGTTTCAATTCTTTCTAAGGAAGCTGCTCCCATAGAAAGTATATTGAAAGTAAATCCTATAGCAATCATAGGCCATACCAACATCCCTATGAATTGAATAAAAGCTACAAACTCACCTACTGTTATCGTACCTAAAATAGATAAATATCCTCCATATCCTATTACAACAGCTAGACTAAATCCTGAAATGAATCTCATAAAAGGTCTCATTAGGACAAATATTTTTAGCATTCTTAGATTTTTATCATAGTAATCCTTAGTTACTTTTTTGAAAGCTTCTATTTCTTTAGACTCTTGTACAAAAGACTTAATTACATATATTCCCGAAATCCTCTCCTGAGTAAAATCCGAAAGATCCGAAAATGCAGCTTGTTTATCCTTAAATCTTTGTCTCATTATCTTTCCAATAATTATAGAATTTACTATAATTAAAAGCAGTGGTATCCCAGCAAAAAGTGTAAGCTTTAAATTTATTTCAGTAATCATATTGTATATGGTAAGAGTTCCTATTACTACAGCATCTACAACCATTAATACTCCAGGTCCTACTGCCATCCTTACAGCATTCAAGTCGTTGGTCATATGAGCCATTATATCCCCAGTTTTATTTTTGTTGTAATATTTTAACGAAAGCTTCTCTAAATGATCAAAAAGCTGATTTCTTATATCGTATTCTATAAATCTTGATGTCCCAAATATCATATGTCTCCATACAAATCTACCTAGAGCTACACCTACACCAATAATAAGTACTAAAAAAATATATCTGCTTAATCCGGATACTTCTGCTCCTTCTGTTTTCAAAAAATCTACAGCACTACCTATTATTAAAGGTATTCTCAGTTGAAGTATATCTATTATTATAAGAACAAAAATTCCAGCTAAATATCTTTTTTTATATTTCAAAAAATATTTTCTTAAATATTCACTTTTAAATATACCTGATGGTTTCATTTTTAAGTTTTTTCCCATATAACCTCCATCCTTTTTAAATCAATTATTATTTTATCATAAATTGAGAAAAATAATAATAAAAGCTTTATTAATTATACCTGTTAACAAAAAACAAAATATCCGGTCCAAGGACCGGATATAATAATTGTACATTAAAACAAAATATATATTTTAAAGAGGGGGGGAATTTATAAACCGTTATCATTATACAAAAAAAACTGGACTTGTAAATATCTTTTTTGTTAATTATCCTTAATAATTGAGGGTTATTTTTTGTCCCTATAGTCTTTGATTTAGTTATTGCAACACTTGTGTCTTTTGTTATAAAAATAACGAAATATTATTTTGCTTTTAACTTTTTTATATATATTATTGGAATTTTCTGATTTTTGAATCACTTATAGAATATCTTGCATTTTAGAAAATATTATTTTATATTTATATTTAAATTTGTATATACTTGCATTTTATTTTTGCGAGTTTTTATATTAATTGTGATGTTTTTAATAATGCACTTGCATCTTTACTGGGTTTATATATTTTTTGCACCGTATATCTTCGATTTATGAAAGTTGTATTTGACAACTTGCATTTATTCTGTTATAATATGACTATAATAAAGTAAATAGGAGGTATTAATTATGAAAAAGGAAATGAAAGTAGATGTAAAGAAAGATGCAAAACCGAAATTTAAGGTGTGCAGAACAGTAACTTGCATCCACAATATAGATAATAAATGCATGTTAGATAAATGCGAGTTATTCGAGAGAAGTTTAAGACAAGAATATTAAAAAAATGCCAGTTTAACTGGCACTTTTTTTACTCTGTTTAATTGTTATTTTATTTTCTCCAATTTTAATCCGGTATCTTTTCCATTTAAATTTTCTGTTTTAAAATCATCTCTTTCTTCATTTATTATTTCTACTGCTAATGTTTCTTTCTTTATATAATCTTCGTATAATTTGACAGCTTCTTCTATTTCTTCTGGCCCTTTGTAGAATATTTTTATATTATCCATCATTTCATATTCATTGTTTTTTCTCATCTGCTGAACCTTTGAAATAAATTCTCTTGCATATCCTTCATTAATTAGCTCTTCGTCTAAATTTGTGTCTAATATAACGAAAAGATTGTTTTCCATAGATATGTTATACCCTTCCTTAGAATCTATCCTTATATCAAGTAACTCTTCATCTATCTCTACCTTATCGCCGTCTAAATCTAATTTATAAAGTCCACCTTTTTGTACTGAATTTATTATTTCAAGTTCATCTGATTCTCTTAATGCTTTAGCAAAATCTTTTACCTTGCTTCCAAACTTAGGTCCTGCTACTCTAAAATTAGGCTTAAGACTAAAATTCATAAATTCTCTTAGATTTTTCTCAAATACTACTTCCTTAATATTTAATTCTTCTTTTATCAATGGAGCTAGGTCTCTTATTAATTCCTCATTTTTACCATCTATATGTATTTTCCTAAGAGGTTGTCTTACTTTTATTTGTTCCGTATCTCTTGAAGCTCTTCCTAATTTTACAAGATTTCTAACAAGATCCATTCTTTTTTCAGTTCTATCGTCAATTAATGATTCATCGTATTCTGGATAGTAATCTAAATGTACTGAAGTTTTTCCTGTAAGTTTCCCGTACAGTTCTTCAGCAATATAAGGTGCATAAGGTGCTATTAAAAGGGAAATATCTCTAAGTACCTCATAAGTTGTGGCATAAACTGACTTTTTATCATCAGATAATCCTGAAGCCCAAAATCTTCTTCTTGATCTTCTAATATACCAGTTTGATAAATCCTCATTTACAAATTCCTGTATTCCTCTTACTACCTTTGTTAGATCGTATTCATCCATACTTTCTCTAGCTAGTTTAATTAAGTTGTTTAGTTTAGATATTATCCATCTATCTAATTCAGGTCTCTTATCATAATCTATTTCAAATTCTCTAGGATCAACTTCATCAGTATTTGCATAAAGAGAGAAAAATGTATATACATTTTTTATGGTTCCGAAGAATTTACTCATTACTTCTTTTAATCCATCTTCATCAAATTTAGTAGGTGTCCATGCAGGTGATACATATAATAAGTACCATCTTAAAGCATCCGCTCCATACTGGTCAAAAAGTTCAAAAGGATTTACAGTATTCCCTTTAGATTTTGACATTTTCTTACCATGCTTGTCTAGAATCAAGTCATTTACCAATACCTTCTTGTAAGGTGACTTACCAGTTACAAAGGTTGATATAGCTATTAGAGAATAAAACCACCCTCTTGTTTGATCTATACCTTCACATATAAAATTTGCTGGAAACAACTCATCAAAGTTTTCCTTATTTTCAAATGGATAATGATGTTGTGCAAAAGGCATAGAACCGCTGTCAAACCAACAATCTATTACATCTGGAACTCTTTCCATTTTTTCGCCACATTTTGGACATTCTAAGTGAATATCATCTACATATGGTCTGTGTAATTCTATATCTTCGCTTATTTCTTCTAAAGCTCTTTCTTTCAATTCTTTTCTAGAGCCCACACTTTCAGTATGTCCGCAATCACAAGTCCATACAGGAAGAGGCGTACCCCAGTATCTACTTCTTGATATAGCCCAGTCGTTCAAATTTTCCAGCCAATTTCCAAATCTTTTTTCTCCAACATAATCAGGATACCAATCTACTCCCTTGTTGTTTTCAATTAACTTATCCTTTAACTTAGTCATTTCTATATACCAGCTTGGTTTAGCATAGTATAGTAGTGGAGTTTTACATCTCCAGCAATGAGGGTAATTGTGATCTATAGTTTCTTTTTTAAATAGCTTTCCTTCTTCTTTTAACCATCTTACTATATGTGGATCTGCATCCATTACAAATTGTCCTTTCCATATAGTATCTGTGTATTTCCCATCTTCATCTACTGGTTGAAGCACAGGAAGATTGTATTTCACTCCTGTATTGTAATCATCTTCACCAAAAGCTGGAGCAGTATGTACTATACCAGTTCCATCTTCTGTAGTTACATACTCTGCATTAGCTACAAAAAAAGCTTTTTTATCAGGATTTACAAAAGGCATAAGCTGTTCATATTCTATATACTCTAAATCTTTTCCCTTCATTTCCTCTAATATTTCATATTCATCATCTATAATTCTCGCTGCAGATTTTTTTTCTAATATTAATACTTCATCATCAAACTTTATTTTAACATAAGTTTCTTCAGGGTGAACTGTAAGGCAAACATTAGCCGCCAAAGTCCAAGGTGTAGTGGTCCAAACCAGAAAATACTCATCCTTGCCTTTTAGCTTAAACTTTACATATACTGTAGCCGTCTTTATTTCTTCATATCCTTGAGCTACCTCATGAGAAGCTAAGCCTGTTCCACATCTTGCACAGTAAGGAAGTATCTTATGTCCTTCATATATATATCCTTCTTTGTGAAATTTATCAAGTATCCACCATACCGTTTCAATATAGTTATTATCTAAGGTTATATAGGGATTATCCAAATCTATAAGATAAGCCATCCTCTCAGTCATTTCTCTCCATTCACCTTCATAAGTAAATACTGACTCTCTACACTGCTGGTTAAACTTATCTAATCCGTAGTGTTCTATATCCTGTTTGTTGTTAAGTCCTAGTTTTTTCTCAACTTCAATCTCTACAGGTAAACCATGGGTATCCCATCCAGCCTTTCTTTTAACCTGATATCCTTCCATAGTTTTATATCTACATACAGAATCTTTTAAAGTTCTCGCTATAACATGATGTATACCGGGAGAACCATTTGCTGTAGGTGGTCCTTCATAAAATATAAAACTTTCTTTATCTTTTCTTGTTTCTACACTTTGATGCAATATGTCAATGTCTTTCCAGTACTCTCTAATATTCTTTTCATAATCGGAATGTGACTCCTTCGATATTTCCTCGAATTTTTTCATTAAATCTCCTCCTGATATATATTTATATGATTTCTTTATAAATAAAAAAACACCCCAAAAGATTTGGGACGATATCAACCGCGGTTCCACCCACATTGCAGCATAAATATCCTATACTACCTCTCTATAATTAACGCTTATCACGTAGCTGTATACTTAATTTCCACAACTATACTCCTGGATGATTTTCCCATATTTAATCCTCGTAGTTCTCACCACCACTACGTCTCTGTCAAAAGATATAAAAAGGTACTTTTCCATTCAATGCATCTATATTGTATTTTATGCTTATATTGCATTATCTTACATTATTATGCGAAATTTGTCAATAAATCAACTATTAAAGAAATTTATAGATTTATTTCGTGAATATAGGTAAATCTTGTAAATAAATTACATCTTCTTTGTATTTATCTCCTTCTTTTAGAACTGCAGATCTAGCTACAATTTTTGCTCCTGCTTTTTCTAATATTTTCTCCATAGAATTAAATGTGCCACCAGTTGAAACAACATCATCTAACAAAACCACTTTTTTACCTCTTATTTTTTCTACATCAGAACCATTAAGTACAAGCTGCTGCTTTTTTTTGGTAGTAATAGATTTCACATCATATACTATAGCATCTTTCATATAAGCCTTTACTTCTTTTCTGCAAACTATATATTCTTTAAATCCTAATCTTTGAGCAACTATATGCAGGAGGGGAAGTACTTTTGCCTCAGGACCAACTAAATAATGGAAATCTAAATTTTTCAGTTCTTTTTTTAATTCATCAGCACAGTGACTTGTAAGTTCAACATCTCCTAAAATAACAAATGATGCTATCCATAAATTATCATTTACCTTTACTACCGGCAGTCTTCTCTTCATTCCTCTTATATCAATATCGTAATATTCTTGATTTTTGTATTCCAAAGCTCTCCTCCTTTCCCATACAACCTAGGATAGTAATAATCAATAAACCTATTTTATATTATATCATATGATTATGATTAGACAACTGACATATTACTCATTTTTCCTTCAAAACTCTTATCTTTCCGAATCCATATTTTGATTGAAAAAAGATTGTATGATATAATTTTTATAATAATACATGTATTTTTATGTATTAAATCCAATGAAAGTAGGAATAATTATGAGAAAAAAAATTTACTTAAAATTCATAATAACTTTCATAATAGCAACTTTAATACTCAGTAGTATGTCAGCTTATGCCGGCACTCCAAGCAACTGGGCTCAATCGGAGGTAGATGAGGCTAGAAACAAAGGTTTAGTTTTGCCAGAGGCAGATGATAACTTCCAAGATTATATTACTAGGGAGTTATTCTGCAAGTTGATTGTAAATCTAGTAGAGCAGGCAACAGGAGAACCTATAACAATAACTATTGTAAATCCTTTTGAAGATACTAACAACACAGAAATTATAAAAGCTAATCAGTTGGGTATTGTTAACGGAATGACCTTAACGGAATTTGGGCCAGATTTATTAATCACCCGGGAACAAGTAGCTGCTATGATGATGAGAGCAGCAAGAAAACTAGATAGTCTTATGGACCATCATTTCACACAGATTATGTGGGCCGGATCTCCTCCGGAATTTGCTGACCAAGAGCAGATTTCAAGTTGGGCTTTAGATGATATTCAAGTAGCTAATGCTCTTAACATTATGAAAGGGGTTGGGGATAACAAAATTGACCCTAAAGGTAATACAACCATAGAACAAAGTATATTGCTTATATTAAGAGTTTTTAATGAATATTTGCCATTGAAAGAAAATGAAGCCCCTGAAGCTTTACCTAATGGAACCTTTGAATTCGACGTTCCAGAAGGTACTAGTGTAGACATAGCATTGGAAGATATAGCTTACGATCCTGATGGTGATTCTATTAGAATATCTGGTTTTGGTGGAAACAATACCTTCGGCAGTTTAGTAAAATATACAGATTATGTGACTTTTACTGCAGAAATGGTAGATGAAGATGTTGTAAGCAATTGGCACGTAACAGTTTCTGATGAAATAGAACAAACTCAAATAGATTTTGTTTTTAATGTTAAAGATACTCCTAATGACCCACCAAACTTATATATGACTTTCCCTTTCATCGTAAACGAAGGTGAATCAGTAATTATTTCTACTTCACAAGTAGCCGAAGACCCAGAAAATGATGTTTTAACTTTTACTGATTTCGAGTTGCATGAAAGTGCAACAGATGAAATTGGTACTGGTCAAATATTGTATAGTTTAATTGACAACCCAAATTCTTTTAAATTTACAGCTGATTTAGTATCTGAAGATACATCTACAGCTTACAGTATAACTTTAACTGACGGTACTAATGAGGTGTCAGTTCCTGTTAGTATAAGTGTAGTGGATGTAAATAATCCACCTGTAGGAAATCCTATGACTACCTTGCATCAAGATGAAGGAACCAGTAAAATTTACTGGGGAATGAATGTAGCTACTGACCCAGATGATGATACTCTATTTATTACAGACTTTACTGTAAGTGAAGAAAACCAACACGATATAGGAACTCCGGATATAAGAGATTTTGATGGTGTTGAATATTTTTACTTTACAGCAGATGAAATAGATGCTGCTACTTGGACTTATTATGATTTAACAGTAAGTGATGGAATTGATGAAACTATTGTTACTATTAGAATACAGGTAGATAATATCAATTAAATTATCCTATATGTTATATGTTTCAAATTTTAATAAAAGAATAAAGCTAGATTCCAACCAATTTAAGGAATCTAGCTTTAATAATTATTTAAAACAATAATATTATCTTTTTTATGGGACATAATACTTAATTCTCAACTTAGGTCTTAAATCAGGTTCAGTTGTGTTATAAGAACTCCAACAAGCAATATCCGTTTCTCCTGAAGATTCATTTGTTTTTTTCAAAAGAATCCCATAATTATTAGTATTTTCATTTACCCAATCCTGAGTTAAACCCTTGATATCCCAAGATAACCATGTTTTTTCTCCTGCTTTTATCTGGCTTGTACTTTCAGCTGTAGAATTAAATAGAGGAGGGTTATTCCAAGAAACATCATCTAAATCCCAGGATGTAGTGATTTTATGTGTAGAAATATTAAAGTTTTCTGTTCCCCATACAACATCTTGATAAAGCTCCAAATAAGAAGAAACAATCACAGCATTTGATGGTAAGCTACTAATATCAAGCTGTATAAGTGTTCTAGAAACATCTCCATCAAAGTTTCTCCCAATCCATAAATTATCATAAGATGAATAATTAGTATCTTTTTTCCATGTAGATACCCAGGTATCTTTACCATCTTTAGGACCTGGCTGTATTATCTTTTCTGGTTCAATTGTAATTTCTAACTCTTTATTAACAACTCCCGTTACATTACCAGCAGTCAAGGTATAAGTGGTAGTTTCTGTAGGAGATACTGAGATTGTCCCTATTAAATCAACTTCACCGATATTCGGTTCAATAATTGCTGTTCCAATTCCTTCCACTTCCCAGCTTAAAGTAGCACTAATACCCTCTGTCATCATTGATTTATCCGTCGAAAAGTTTCTTATAGATGGCGTTGGTATAAAAAACCCGTTTTCAGGTGGAGTCCAAGCTCCAAATATATTTATAGTCAAATCTTTAGTACTACTTCCTAAAGTATTTGTAGCGGTCAAGGTATAGGTAGTAGTCTCTGTAGGTGATACAGAAGCTGAACTTGATGAAGAAACTTCATTCAAAACAGGTGTAATAGTAACTTTATCTGCATCATCTACTTCCCATTCTAAAAAAACAGTTCCACCTTGCATAATAGTAGTTGCATCTGCTGTAAAAAAGTTGATGGTTGGTACAGTTGAAATAGGCTCTTCTTCTGCAGGTGGTAATTCAAAATCATCCTCAACACCTTTAGCATTTAGCCCTCTAATTACCATAACAGCTGCTTCTGCTCGAGATGCTGTACCAGCAGGTCTAAATGTTGTATCAGGATATCCTGTAATTATTTCTTTCTCATAAGCTTCGGCTACATACTCATTGTATCCATCTCCAATAGCTCCTTCATCTAAAAAAGGAGTTTCTGTTGCAGTAATTCCAGAACCCAACATCCTGACTGTCATCATAGCTATTTCTTCTCTACTTATATAATCATCCGGCGAATAATTCTCTTCATATAAATCTGTATCAATAACCCCTTCTTTTACTAGTGCTTCTATTCTACCTTCTCCCCAATGACCTAATGTGTCAGAAAATGTTTCACCTTCAACTTCCTCTAGTTCCAATGCACCTCTTAATACTGATGCGAATTCTGATCTTGTTATTTTATTTTCAGGTCTATATAATCCATCAGGATAGCCGGTTATGGCACCTAAATCTACAAGCTCTCTGATAAAATCCTCCGCCCAGTGACCATCAATATCCGGTAATTCTTCTGCTGTTACTACAGAAATAGAAGAAATAATAAGTAGTAAGGTTAATAATAAAATAAGTTTTATGTTTTTCATTATATTTCACCTCCTTACTAAAAAGATTCCTATGTAAATATTCAATGATAATGTTTCCAATTTAATTTTTATTTTATATAATTTTACTTCTAGCTTATATTTATAAATAAAAAATAGTTATATTAATTATATTATACTATCTATTTTATAATTATTCAAAATATCTTAATTGTTTTAATTTAAGGCTTCTAATTATAATTAATAGTATCTCTTTATTAAAATGTTGTGTTTTATATCATTTTATTTTACACTTATATTATAAACTTTCAAAATAACAAGAGGTGGCTATGAATAGTAATTTATATGAATTATATGACGAATTTAATATTAAGTATTTTAACAGCATTCTACCAAAATCATCTAAGATAGTATTAGAGTGGTCAGGAAGATTAACTGCTTCTGCAGGGATATGCTATCCTAAAGCAAATAAGCCCATAATACGATTATCAACTCACTATCATGAGGATTTCCCAGAAGAAATCGAAAATACTCTACTTCATGAAATGATTCATTTGAAAATAAAAGGTCACGGTCCAAGATTCAAAGAAGAAATCAAGAGAATTAATTTATTAGGTGGAAAAGTTAAAAGATATTCTAAAAGAAGGGCTACAAAAAAGAAAATAAACTGGATATACAAATGCAAAGGTTGCAGCAAAGAATATCAAAGAACTCGTAAATTTTCAAACATAAATAAATACAGATGTGGAATTTGCAAAGGAAAGCTTAAAGAGATTAAGACCTAAGTTTGTAAAGATGCTTATATTTGTTATAATATAACTAAATAAAAATTGAAGGAGGACAATTTATGAAGTATAAAAAATTAAAGGATTTAATAGAAAAAAGATATTCTGTTAGAAAATTTGAAGATAAAAAAGTAGAAAAGAAAAAAATACTTGAAGTATTAGATGCTGCTAGATTTGCCCCATCTGCTCATAACAATCAACCATGGCATTTTGTAGTAATAACTGAAGAAGGTATCCTTAAAAAAATCCAAAATGTTTACAAAGCTCAATGGTTCAAATTGACCCCGGCTATTATAGTGGCTTTAGCCGATCATAACAAATCCTGGACTAGAGATGATGGGAAAGACCACAGCGATGTTGATTTAGGTATAACTGTCGATCACCTAACTTTAGCTGCAACTGCTAATGGATTAGGAACATGCTGGGTATGCGACTTCGACACTGAAAAATGCAGAGAAATATTAGAACTTCCGGAAAATGTGGAACCTGTAACTCTTATACCTATTGGATATCCAAAGTATCCTGAAGCAAAAAATAAAATCAGAAAAGATTTAGATACTATGGTAAGCTGGGAAGGATACGAAGAAAAGTAGTTATTTATCATATTACAGCTCAAGTTCTGTAAACTTGAGCTGTAATTTTATTTTTTATCATCTTGCCAAAGGATTGTCTCCTCCTCTTCTTTCGTCTTCATACAAAGGATTATCTTCAATCATAATTTCTTTTGTTTCTTCATTCCAAGTTACTTCAAACCCTAAAGCTTCACTTATAAATCTTATAGGTACAACAGTTTTTGAATTTTTTATAAAAGGTATTATTGAAGGGTCTTCATCCAGCATAACATCTTCTCCATTAACCCGTGCTGTATTTTCTCCAATCCATAATTCAATAACATTTTCATCTAAAATGTATTCTACTTTTCTTTCTTCTGCATACCATTTTATTTCTGCACCAAGTTCTTCGCCTATAAATCTAAAAGGCACCATAGTCCTACTATTTTCTATAAATGGAGCTACCTCTAAAACTTTTCTAATACTACCTGATAGGACATTTTCATCTCCAATTTTAAAGATTAATTTGTTGTCTTCAATACCATCATCAATGCCATCAGCATCAGAGTCACCATCGTTAAAATCTGTATCATCTTCAAATGGTTTTATTTCTGGATCAGTATCATCACAATCTCCACTGCCTTTTATTGCCAAAGGAATAAAAAACTGTTCTTTTAAATACATTGTGTTCATTCCATCTTTATCTTGGAAGTAAAAAGCTATTTTATTGTTTTCTGAATCACATCGGTCTACCATAGCAGAGTCTTCAATACTTTTCTGAATTGAATTTACAAAAACCATAGCTAATACTAAATCTGCATTATTAGATGAATTCAACTTAATTTCGTCTAAATTTATATTATCGATTAGTATTAAGTTGTTATTATCGATAGGTGCTATAAAATCAATTTCCATTCCATCACCAAGACCGTCACCATCAGTGTCTTCATCATGATAGTCATCATCTGGATAAGCTTCTGTACTAGGTTTATTAGACCTTGAACTATTGTAATCCTGGGCCTTTTCTTGATTATCATCTGTATCATCTTCATCATCAATATCATCTTCTCTACTTTCAGTTTTTTGTTTGTTGGATCTAGAGCTGTTGTAGTCTTGAGCATATGATATGAGTTGGAATAATACTTCTTCATCAGTT
>Ga0209947_1000904_pt1 | contig 18186 bp, 15 predicted proteins | sample SalPonR2_B_D2_MG_FD_185706 | JGI IMG/M metagenome (GOLD analysis project Ga0209947, IMG submission 185706) | Salt pond soil microbial communities from South San Francisco under conditions of wetland restoration - Salt Pond MetaG R2_B_D2_MG... ... | reverse complement strand
CTTATGGATACCATGGCTCGCTATCAGCGTTTACAGGGCAAGAAGGTTTTGCTTTTGCCCGGTGTGGATCATGCGGCTGTGGCTACCCAAGCCAAAGTGGAAAAGCTTTTGATTCAAAACGGATTGAAAAACCCCAGACAGGAATTGGGGAGGGAAAAGCTTTTGAAAAAAGTTCAAGAATTTGCTGATGATTCTCGTCACACAATTTTAAAACAAATTAAAAAAATGGGCACCAGTTGCGATTGGTCTCGATTTGCTTATACTTTGGACGAAAAAAGAGGTAAGGCGGTTAATACGGTTTTTGAAAAAATGTATAATGACGGATTAATTTATCGAGGCCATCGAGTTGTTAATTGGTCGGTCAAAGGACAATCAACCTGTTCGGATGATGAATTGGAATATGTGGACAGAATGGCCAAGTTATATACTTTTAAATATTCAGCTGATTTTCCCATTACCATTGCCACTACTAGGCCGGAAACAAAATTGGGTGATACGGCAGTGGCGGTAAATCCCGAGGATGAGCGTTATCAAGAGTTTATCGGACAACAATTTGAGGTTGATTTTTGCGGCAATAAATTAACTCTTAAAGTCATTGCTGATCCGGAGGTGGATCCGGAATATGGTACCGGCGCCTTGGGCGTGACTCCGGCACATAGTCCGGTTGATTTTGAAATGTATGAAAAACAAAAAGCCAAAGGTGAGCCAATTGAACTGATCCCGGTAATTGATCAACACCGAAAAATGACTGAACAAGCCGGAGCTGACTTTGTCGGTTTAACCACTGAAGAAGCAAGAGAAAAAGTGATTGAAAAATTAAAAGAAAAAGGACTGTTTATTAGCCAAGAAGAGATTGAACAAAGCGTGGGGACTTCGGATCGGTTTGGTGATGTGGTGGAAGCCTTACCCATGACTCAATGGTTTGTTAGTGTTAATAAAAAAATCCCGGGACGCGATAAAAGCTTAAAAGAACTGATGCGTGCGGCCGTAAAAACGGGGTTAAAAAATAACAAAGATCAAAAAGTTGATATCACTCCCAAGCGTTTTGAAAAAATATATTTTCAATGGATAGACAATTTACGGGACTGGTGCATTTCCCGGCAAATTTGGTTCGGTCATCGTATCCCGGTTTGGTACAAGGATCCGCAAACTCTTACCATGTTTAGACATGGTCAAGCCCAAAGCAATAAAAGCGGTTTATGTGATTCCAATCAAAAAAACAGAGAAAATAATTTAACGGAAAAGGGCAAAAAACAAGTCAGTGAAGCGGCTGAGGAATTACAAAGCGAAAACTTTGATTTAATAATTACTTCTGATTTTCCCCGAGCCAAACAAACAGCTGAGATTTTGGCGGACAAACTAAACATTTCCAAAATAGTTGAGGATCACAGAATAGGCGAAGTGGGGATGGGAGATTTTAACGGCAAAAAAGAAAAAGACTTCACTGCTTTTAGAAAAGAAAATTTTGATAAATGGCATAAAGGTAACCCTGAAAATATTGAATCTTTTTTTGATTTGAAAAAAAGAATTTTTGATTTTTTGGACGAGGTTAAAGAAAAGTATCAAGATAAAAATGTTTTGGTGGTGGCTCACGGAGATAGTATTAGAGTGGCCGGAGGTTATGAGCGGGGTTTAAGTGATAAAGAGATTTTTGAACTGGGCTATCCTGACAATGCCGGTTGGACAAAAATAAACTTACAATCCGAAGAAATAAGGGTTAGTGTTGAAGGAATAAAAGACCCGGCTTGGCAACAGGATCCAGATACTTTAGATACTTGGTTTTCTTCCGGGCTTTGGACTTTTTCAACCTTGGGTTGGCCGGAGAAAACCTTGGATTTAAAAACTTTCCATCCCTCCAGCTGGATGCAAATGGGATATGAACTGCTATTTTTTTGGATGGCACGCATGATTTTAATGTCCTCTTATGTGATGGAAGAAATTCCTTTCAAAAATGTTTATATTCACGGAATGTTGCGTGATAAGCATGGTCAAAAGTTTTCCAAGTCAGCCGGTAACGGCATAGACCCGATTGAAGTAGCTGATAAATACGGAGCTGATGCTTTGCGTTGGGCTCTTTTGATCGGTACTTCTCCTGGTAATGACTCGGCTTTTTACGAAGAAAAAGTGGAAAGCGCCAGGAACATGGTTAATAAATTATGGAATATCAGCCGGTTTATTTTAATGGATTCCCGGGAATTCAAGTCATTGGAAAAAGAACCAAAAGCCAAAACTTTGTCGGATAAATGGATTTTGTCTCGATTTAACCGATTAAATAAAAAAATGCAATATTTGATGACTAAATATAATTTTTCCGCGGCCGGCGAAGAGCTTAGAGATTTTACTTGGAATGAGCTGGCGGATTGGTATGTGGAAATTTCCAAAACCGAAGAAAATAAAAAAGATATTTTAAATTATTTACTTAAAAATCTGTTGATTTTATGGCATCCTTTTGTTCCTTTTGTCACCCAATCTATTTGGAATAATAGGGGAGAGAAACAATCATTGATGACTGCTGACTGGCCAAAAATTAACAAAAAATCAATTAATGAAAAAGTTGAAAAAGATTTTGAACAGATAAAAGAGATTATAGTTAATATTCGCAATCTGCGTAGCGAATACAAACTTGATCCTGGAAAAAAGCTGGAAATTTTATATAATGGACAAGAGGAATTAGTTGAAAAAAACAAAAAAGCGATTAAGTTTTTGGCCAAACTGAAATCCTTGGATTCAGTCGAGAAAAAACCAGATCGTTCGGCCGGAACGGTCGCTGGTCTAACTCAAATCTATTTACCTTTGGCCGATTTGATAGATTTTGATCATGAGAAAAAGCGTTTAAATGAAGAAAAAGACAATCTGCAAAAATATTTAGCCGGTTTGGGTAAGAAGTTGAACAATGAGAACTTTGTAAACAATGCTCCGGAAGAAGTGGTGCAAAAGGAAAAACAAAAAAAACAACAAGCTGAAGAAAAGTTAAAAAAAATAAATAAGCAATTGACTGATTTGCAATAAGCGTATAAATATTTTTTAAATAAAAAGTTTAATAAAATAATATGAAAATTGACACTGACCAGCAAAAAATAAAAGATCTGTTAACTAGGGGCGTGGAAAATATTTATCCGGATCGAGATTTTTTGGAAAAAAGATTAAAATCAGGAGAGCAATTGTCCTTATATTTGGGCATTGACCCCACCGGACCGGATTTGCATCTCGGACATGCGATTAGCTTGATGAAATTGCGACAGTTTCAAGATTTGGGCCATAAGGTTATTTTATTAATCGGCAGTTTTACGGCCATGATCGGTGATCCGACCGACAAACTGGCTATTCGTAAACCTTTGACTCGTGAACGGGTTATGGAGAATTGTCAAAAATATAAAAAGCAAGCGGCCAATATTTTGGACATGAAGAAAACTGAAATAAAATATAATCATAAGTGGTTAGATAAATTGAATTTCAAGGATGTTGTTGAATTGGCCGCTAATTTTACCGTTCAGCAAATGTTGGAGCGAGATATGTTTGAAAAAAGAATAAATAACGGAAAGCCGGTGGGTTTGCATGAATTTTTATATCCCTTGATGCAGGGGTATGACTCAGTAGCCATGGAAGTTGACGGTGAGCTTGGCGGAAATGATCAGACTTTTAATATGTTGGCCGGTCGGACTTTGATGAAAAACATGTTGAATAAAGAAAAATTTGTAATGACCAACAAGCTTTTAGTGGATTCAGAAGGAAAAAAAATGGGTAAAACCGAAGGCAATATGATTTCTCTGGGTGATTCGGCCAAAGAGATTTTTGGCAAAGTAATGTCTTGGAGTGATGATATGATAGATATTGGATTTGAATTATGTACTTTTGTTCCCAAAAATGAATATAAAAAAATAATTAAGGAAAATAAAAATCCGCGTGATCAAAAAATTATTTTAGCTGAAAAAATAGTAACAATTTATTTTGATCAAAAGTCCGCGGAACAGGAAAAAGAAAATTTTATTAATACCTTTGCCAAAAAAAAGACCCCGGAGAACATTACGGGTGCTGATTTGGCCGGAAAAAGTATTTTGGAGGTTTTGGTTAAGAGCGGGATGGTTGATTCAAAGTCGCAGGCGCGTCGTGATATTCAAGGCGGTGGAGTAAAGATCAACCAGGAAAAAGTCGGTGATAGTGATTTTGAAATAAAGGTTAAATCAGGAGATATAGTGCAAAAAGGCAAAAGGCATTTTTTGAAAATAAATTGATCTAATTTATTTAATCGGAAAAATTCGCTTAAAAATAAACATTTTTATTGAGCGAATGAGTAGTTTTATTATATGAAGGTTTTAATTTTTTTGGAAAAAAACATTTTACAACCAAAAACTCTGGAACCCAGGGAGGTGTTAAGGAAAAAACTGGCCAAATGGATTGAAAATGGAGTGGAAATGGAGTTTATTACCGGAATCAGCAAGTTTTTAGATCTCAAGAAAGCCAATGAGTCTTTGAAAAAAATGGATGTTGATTCGCCTGTGGTTCATTCCAAGCAAAATGATAAAGATTTTATTGATTTAGTAAAAAAAATCAGTCCGGATGTATTAATTGAAAATGTTGACAGTTTGGATAGCGAACAAACTGTTTGTTCAAAATTGGAAAATTCAGATGATATTGATACTTTTGGTATGCTAATTAGCGATCCCAAGGAGATTTTGGATATGCCCGATACTCCGGACAAGTTGAAGGCGGTTTTGCCCAAGGAACAAAAAAATTAAAATAAGTTTTAATAGCCTATATTTATGAAAATGGTTTTAACAAAGGTGGCCGAGGAGCTGGAAAAGGCTTTGGATAAGAAAATTGATCAGAGTTTTTTTTCAATTCCACCAAAGCCGGAAATGGGTAATATTTGTTATCCTTTTTTTGAATTGGCTCAAAAAGCGGGTACAAATCCGGCTGAATTGGCTGAAAAAACCGCTCAAAGAATAAAGGCGGGCAAGGTTATAGAAAAAGTAAAACCGGTCGGTCCTTATCTTAATTTTTTTATAAATCCCGAGTTTTTAGCGGAAAATTATTTGATGAACAAACAAAATATAAGAAACAACACTGAAAAGAAAAAGATTATGATTGAATTTGCTCATCCCAACACGCATAAAGCTTTTCACATTGGTCATTTGCGAAATATTATTACCGGTGAAAGTCTTTGTCGCATTTTGGATTATTTGGGTCATGAGGTTATCAGAGTCAATTATCAGGGGGATATAGGAATGCATATTGCCAAATGCTTGTGGGGGGTTCAGCGCAAAAAAGCCGAATATGAAAGTATTAAAAAAGAAAACTTGGACAAAAAAATTGAATTTTTAAGCGGTTGTTATGCTTTTGGAGCGCAATCCTTTGAAAAAGAAGAAAAAACAAAAAAGGAAATAAAAAATATTAACCAACAGGTTTATGAGCAGTCTGAGGAAATAAAAGAAATATATCAAGAAACCAAAAAATGGAGTTTGGATTATTTTGATCGTGTTTACAAAAGACTGGGAACTCATTTTGACCGTTTTTATTTTGAATCTGAGGTTTTTGAAAAAGGCAGAAAAATGGTTTTTGATTTTCTGGATAAAGGAGTTTTTAAGGAAAGTGAAGGCGCGGTTATTTTTGAGGGAGAAAAATATGGTTTGCATAATCGTGTTTTTGTAAACAGTGCCGGTCAGCCTACATATGAAGGAAAGGAAGTGGCTTTGGCTGATTTGCAAATGAACGAATATAATCCCGATAAAATAATTCATGTGGTGGGCAAAGAACAGACTGAATATTTTAAGGTGATTTTTCAAGCCTTGGAAGAGATTGTTCCGGGGATCAGGCAAAAGGAGGAACATTTGGCTTATGGTTGGGTTGGCCTAAAATCCGGAAAAATGAGTTCACGCACGGGAAAGGTTGTTTTGGCTGAATGGCTTTTGTCAGAGGTTAAAAAACAAATTGCTCAAATAATGGAAGAAAGCGAGCAAAAAAACTCAGAAGAAATAAAGGAGAAGGTGACGCTCGGGGCGGTTAAGTACGCCATGTTGAGATTGGGAGTGGATATTGACATGAGTTTTGATATTAAAGAATCAATCAGCTTATCGGGAAATAGCGGACCGTATTTAATGTATATTTTGGCTCGAGTAAACAGTATTTTAAAAAAACACGGTAAAGTGGAGAAATTGCAAGAGGTCCCCGAGGAGATAACTGACGAGGAAAAACAACTTTTGTTAAAAATAGCGGATTTTGATTCAGCTTGTCTACGGGCGGGAGATAATCTGGATCCTTCGGAATTAGCTAAATATTTATTCGGATTGGCCAAAGTGTTTAATGAATTTTATGATCGTTGCCCTATTTTGAGAGCCAAGGGCGAAATAAAAGTTTTTCGACTAAATTTGATAAAAGAGGTTAGAGAAATCATGAAAAAAGGATTGTTGCTTTTGGGAATTGATATTGTGGAAAAAATGTAGCTCTTGTTGACGGGTTGATAGGGATTTATTAAGATATTAAAAAGGAGGGATTAATAAATAAACAGCAAAATTATGTTTAAAAACAATGAAGATCAAGAGTATACCGCTTATGAACAGAGCGGAGATGATACTATGATCGGTCATTCCATAAAAATTGAAGGTGATTTGGTTAGTAGTGGTAGTGTGGTGGTGGAAGGTGAAGTTGTCGGTACCGTAAAAACCGAGCAAACACTAAAAGTGGGGGAAAAAGCCAAGATTTCCGCAGATGTGGACGCCAAAGAAGCCAGAGTGGCCGGCCGAGTTGATGGAAATATTACGGTTCAAGACAGTTTGGAACTGGATAGCACGGCGGAAGTTAACGGAGATATTCAAGCCGGTAGGTTGACTATCGCCTCCGGAGCTGTTTTCAACGGTCGTTGTTCAATGAGTGAAAACGCTTCTTCGGCCGGGTCCGAGAAAAAGAAAAATGAGCGTGCTGAATCCGAAGAAAGTGATAAAGACACGTCTGAGGAGATCGACTAATTTTTACTCCGTTATGTATTATTACATTTACGATACTTTTTTGAATGATAAAAAATACGAAAAAGTAATTGATAGAATAAAAACCAGACTTTTGGATTTTGAAATTCAAGGTAAGCATGAACAGCTTACGCTTTTAAAGAATATTGACGAATTAATTGGAGATGAAGTTAAAAAAGGAGCCAATACGGTTATTGTGGTTGGAGACGATCAAACATTCTTGAAAGTTATAGATGTTGTGGCTGATAATGATGTTAGTTTGGGAATTATTCCGGTTGGACCGAATAATAGAATTGCTGAAGCTTTCGGTGTGCCCATGGAAGAAGCCGCTTGCGAGATCATAGCCGCCAGGAAGATTGTTAAGCTGGATTTAGGCTTAGCCAATCAGAAATATTTTTTTACCGATTTAAAAATAAGTAAAAACTTGGATCGTCTTCAAGTGGAAAAGGATCGATTTCAAGTGGTTCCCAAAAAAACTTGTCAAGAAGTGGAGATAATTAATTTTTATATGCCCGATCCAAAAATCGGTTTTGAAAAAAAATTAAAAAAGATTTCAGCTCAAGACGGTTATTTGGACATGGTGGTACGGGCTAAAAATAATAATCATAAATGGTTAAAGAAAAATAAAATGGCGGGAAAGATTGATACGGTTATGACAAGTGACAAGTTCAAAGTAAAGAGTTTTGAATATTTGCCTTTGGAATTGGATGGTTATAAAATAATAAAGACCCCGGCGGAGATTCAGATAAAAAGAGATAAATTAAAAGTAATAGCCGGGAAAAACAGAAGAAAAGATATTAAATAAAAAATAATTCTCAATCTATGACTCCCAAAGTGGATCAAGAAAAGTGCATTGGTTGTGGAGCCTGTGCTTCAATAGCTGCCGATGTTTTTAAAATCAATGAAAACGGTAAGGCCGAGGTGTTGTCCGGTGATCATTCGGACAAAGAAGAAGCCGTTAAACAAGCTAAAGACGCTTGTCCGGTAGCGGCCATTACCATTGAGTAATTCATTAAACAAAAGCAGCCGTTTTTTAAGGGCTGTTTTTTGGATGAAGCTGAACTGGGTTTATTTTCCGAAAAAAGTCAAACTTTGTATACAAGAGACAAATCATGCGGGGGTGTCGGAATTGGTAGACGAGCAAGGTTGAGGGCCTTGTGGGTTTACGCCCGTGGGAGTTCAAATCTCCTCTCCCGCACCATGATTTTAATTTTTTGACAGATCGTTCCTCCGGGGAATGGTTTTTTTATATCAACAAAAATGATTTATTTTAAACCTTTTTTGTGTTATAATCAAGACACAAGTAATATTTTTAATTTTATGCTCGGAAGAATTATAATAGGAATTTTAATCTGCGCTTTTGGTTTTCTTATAGTCAAAAAATCAGATTGGGCTTTAGACATTTTCGGCGGTTCCAGTTTTGGTGAAAAGGTTTTCACCGGAGGCTCCAGATCTTTTTACAAGATGCTCGGAGTCATCCTTATTTTAGTGGGTTTTTTGGTTATTACCAATTTACACTATACCTTTTTGGAAGGTTTGGGCGATTTTTTGTTCGGTTAAACAAAAATGAGTAAATATAATAAAAAATTAGGTCGGTGGGGAGAGGAATTGGCTGAAAAATATTATCAGGGAAAAGGTTATAAGTTTTTAACAAAAAATTGGAGTACCAGAGAAGGAGAAATTGATTTGATATTTTGTAAAAATAAAGATTTAATTTTTGTGGAAGTAAAGACCAGAACCACCACGATTTTCGGCTATGGAGAGCAGGCGGTAAATGACCGAAAAAAGGAAAAAATAAAAAAAGCCATTAAAGAATATCGGTTGAAAAATGAAAAATTTGATGATTATTTTCCGCGTTTTGATATTTTGGTGGTGGAATTAAACAATCTTGCACCTAAATTTATTTGTTATGAAAATGTTATATTATAAAAAAAAGTCAAAAAAGTTTTTTTGACATAATTAATTAAAAATATGGAGAACAAAAAACCAAAAAACAGTGCTCAAGACGCTGAGGAAAATAAAATTTTAGCGGCCATAAGCTATCTGGGAATTCTTTGTTTGATTCCGATTTTATTGAAAAAAGACAGTAAGTTTGTAATGTTTCACGCCAAACAAGGTTTGGTTTTGTTTATTGCCGAAGTGGCCATATCTTTTATTAATATAATCCCGATTTTAGGTCAGATGATTTGGTTGGCGGCCGCTTTGATTTTTATTGTGGTTTCCGTGATGGGAATAATAAAAGCTTATCAAGGTGTTTGGTGGAAAATTCCAATTGTTTCAGAATATGCAAAAAAAATAAAATTGTAAATTTTTTATGAAAAAAACCAAAATAGTTTGTACATTGGGTCCGGCCAGCGATAAAAAGAAAATATTAAAACAATTGGTGGAAAACGGCATGAATGTGGCGCGTTTGAATTTTTCGCACAATACCCACGCTTATCATGAGCGAGTGATGAAAAGAGTTTGTTCGGTGGCTACGGAGCTTAATGAACCGGTGGCGATTTTGCAGGATTTGCAAGGTCCGCGGATCAGGTTGGGTAATTTGCCGGAAAAAGGAATAATGTTAAAAAAAGGACAGGAAAGAATTTTAACTTCCGGAAGAGAAACAAAGGAAAAAATTCCGGTGGACTATAAAGAAATGCCCAAAGATGTTAAGCCCGGAGACAGAATCTTGATTGCCGACGGTTTAATTGGTTTGGAGGTTTTAAAAACCAATCACAATGACATTAAGGTAAAGGTTATTACCGGTGGACGGATTTTTTCCCACAAAGGTATAAATCTTCCTGATAGTGATGTTAGTGTTCCCGTTTTGTCGGAAAAAGATAAAAAAGATCTTTTTTTCGGAGTGAAGAACGGAGTTGACTTTGTGGCTTTATCCTTTGTTCGCAGTGCCAAAGATGTTTACGATTTAAAATATTTGATCAAAAAATACACCAAAGAATTAAAAACAAAAGAACCGCCAATAAAAATAGTGGTAAAAGTTGAAAGAAGAGAGGCGGTTGATAATATTGACGAAATCATTGAAGCTACCGATGGAGTAATGGTGGCCAGAGGTGATTTGGGCATTGAATTGCCGGCTGAAGATGTGCCGTTAATGCAAAAAATGATTATTGATAAATGTTTGCAGGCGGCTAAGCCGGTTATTGTGGCTACGCAAATGCTTGATTCCATGATTAAAAATCCAAGACCGACCAGAGCCGAGGTCAGTGATGTGGCCAATGCGGTTATTGATCACACTGACGCGGTGATGTTATCAGGAGAAACAGCAGCCGGAAAATATCCGGTTGAAACCGTGGATACCATGAGAAAAATAATAAAAAAAACAGAGGATTCCGCATATGATGATTTGGTAGTAAAGGATAAGATTAAACATATTGTGCCAACCAATGAAGCAATTAGTAGTGTAGCCAAAATGCTTTCCGGCGCCTTAAAAACCAAATTGATTTTGGTAGCCACTTTATCAGGTTATTCGGCCAAGGTGGTTAGTCGTTATAGGCCTCAGTTGCCGGTTTTTGCAGTTTGCGATACGGAAAAAGTCAGGCGTCAGTTATCTTTAACCTGGGGGGTCAGGGCTTTTTCTTTATCCACCTGCGAATCTTTTGAAGAATTACTTGACCGTTCAATTGGCTATTTGAAAAAAGTAAAACAATTAAAAATCGAAGATAAGATTATAATCATCGCCGGCCAGCCGGTGGGACGCAGCGGTAATGTTAATTTGGTGGAAATAAAAACCATTGAATAGTCTTTTATTATGCTTAAAAAAGACAAATACATTTTATTTTTTTCAGAGATTTCTCAAAAAGACTTGGATCTTGTGGGCGGAAAAAATGCGGCTTTGGGACAAATGGTTAAAAGTTTAAGCAAAAAAAGGATTAGAGTCCCCAAGGGGTTTGCGGTGACTTCTAAAACATACTATGATTTTATTGAACAAGGAGGGATAAAAAAACAAATTAGTGATATTTTAAAAAAACTGGATACTTCAGATACCGCGGACTTGCAAAAAAGGGGTCGTCAGGTCAGATCATTGATTATGAAAACCGAGTTCTCCGAAAAATTGCAAAATGAAATAACTGTTGCTTATAAAAAACTGGCTAAAAAATATCAAAGCAAAAATCTTTCGGTCGCTGTGCGCAGTTCAGCCACGGCCGAGGATTTGCCCATGGCTTCTTTTGCCGGACAATTGGAGTCTTTTTTAAATATCAAGGGACGAGAAGAATTGCTTAAAACCGTGAAAAAATGTTTTGCTTCTTTATTTACCGATCGGGCTATTTCTTATCGCCAGGACAAAGGGTTTTCTCTTTGGCAGGTGGCCATTTCCGTGGGAGTACAAAAAATGGTTAGAAGCGATAAAGCCGGAGCCGGAGTAATGTTTACTTTGGAGCCTGAATCGGGGTTTCCCGATTTGGTGGTTATAAATGCCGGTTGGGGACTTGGAGAAAATTTAGTCAAAGGAAATATTTCGCCGGATGAATTCTATGTTTACAAAAATAAGCTAAAAAACTTCAAGCCTATCATCAAAAAATCTCTGGGTGGCAAAGAACTTACCATGATTTACGATTCTTTGAACAATAAAGCGACAAAAAACATAAAAACATCGCTTAAGAAAAAAAACAGCTTTACGCTTTCCGACAAAGAAATATTGGATTTGGCAAAATGGGGAGTTGAAATAGAAAAACATTTTAAAAAACCAATGGATATTGAATGGGCCAAGGACGGTAAAGATGGGAAATTGTATATTGTTCAAGCTCGGCCGGAAACAGTACACAGTCCCAAAAAAAGAAAAACAATTAACAAGTATTATTTGGCTGAAAAATCCGAAATTATTTTAACCGGAACAGCAGTGGGATCCAAAGTGTCCGCGGGAAAAGTTAAGATAATAAAATCAGTCAATCAGATAAAAAAATTCAAAAAAGGTGAAATTTTGGTAGCCGAAATGACTGATCCGTCATGGGAGCCGATTATGAAAAAAGCGGCCGGAATAATTACCGAGAAAGGGGGGAGGACTTGTCATGCGGCTATTGTTAGTCGCGAGTTGGGTGTTCCTTGCTTGGTGGGCACGGAAAAAGCCATGGAAGTTTTAAAAAACAATCAAAAAATAACTATTGATTGTTCTCAGGGCGCCAAAGGATCGGTTTATCAAGGTGCATTGAATATAAAAAAAAGTAAAATTGATTTAAAAAAAATAAAATTACCCAAAAGTCCGGATATAATGATGAATATGGGTAATCCGGAAGTGGCTTTTAAATACTCGGTTATGCCCAATCGGGGAGTGGGGTTGGCCCGTCAAGAATTTATTATCAGCAATTATATTGGTATTCATCCTTTGGCTTTGATTGAATACAAAAAATTGGCCACTAAAACTCAAAAAAAGATAGATAAAAAAACAAGCGGTTATAAGTTAAAGAGTGATTTTTACATTGATAAACTGGCCGAAGGTATTGGTCAAATTGCCGCCGCCTTTTATCCCAAACCGGTTATTGTCAGATTCTCGGATTTCAAAACCGGTGAATATAAAAATTTAATTGCCGGAAAAATATACGAACCGGAAGAAAGCAATCCCATGATCGGTTGGCGTGGGGCCTCCAGATATTATGATGATAAGTTTAAGCCGGCTTTTACTTTGGAACTGGAAGCCATTAAAAAAGTTAAAAAAAATTTTGGTTTGGACAATCTGCAGGTAATGATCCCTTTTTGTCGTAGTGTTGAGGAGGCGAGAAAAGTTTTAAAAATAATAAAACAAAACGGATTAAAGCGTTCTAAAAAATTTAAAATATATCTAATGTGTGAATTGCCGGTCAATGTTTGGCAAGCTGAAGAGTTTTTAAAATTAGTGGACGGATACAGCATTGGCAGTAATGATTTGACTCAGTTGACGCTCGGAGTTGATCGCGATTCCGAACTGGTCAGTCATATTTATGATGAATTTAATTCGGCGGTCAAGAAAAGCATTGCCAAGGTTATCCAGATCGCCAAAAAAATGAATAAAAAGGTGGGTTTTTGCGGGCAAGCGCCTTCTGACTTTCCGGAATTTGCTGAATTTTTGGCTAAAAAAAACATTTCGGGTATTTCAGTTACTCCGGACAGTGTTATTTCAGTTATTAAGCATTTGCAAAATAATAAGTAGAAGATTTTATGAAATGGCAAGCAAGATATTTATTGCTTTTAATTTTCATAATGCTGGTTTTAACGGCGATGTTTTTTATTTATTCCAATGTTAAAACAGAAGAAAGGTATCTTTATTATCAGGGAGAACCGACAAAAATGCAGCGTTTAACTTGCTTTTTGAAAGGAGGAGTAATTGAAAGACAGTCGGGTTTAAAAGAACAAGAAGATTTAAAAACAGAATTTTATTTTTGCCATTTTCATTAATAATTTGTTAAAGGTAAGTTTAAAAAAATAAACAAAGAGTAAAAAAACAATTATTGCAGTTTCATTGATTGGTGTGGCTGTTTTTTTCGGAGTAACTGCGTACTTGGTAATAATGAACAATAAAATCCGGTGGAAAAAATCAGTCTGATTATTCTGCTTCGCCGGCAGGAAAAGAAAGAACCGATAAAAAAGAATATTCTGCCGTAAAAGAACGTGGTATTGAATTTCCGGTAGATTCAGATCTTACCGATCAGTTGAGATCTGAGATTAAGAGAAATATTGAGCCCTACAAAAGGGAGATTGCAAAATTTTCTTCCAAAGAGCTGAAAGATTTTTGCCAGAGCTCCATTAATGTTCATGATAGGGGTTATGAGACCTCTTATAAGACCTGAGTTGTCGTATTATCATTGACAAAGTTTTTTGGAAAACCGGTTTACGGTAATTTTCCCAGTTTGGAAACAACAAAAGAGTTTGATGATTTTTACATTCGTCCCTCTTTTGGGTTGGGCGTGCCATTCGGTTTTAATGATCATGACTACCAGGAGAAGAAGACCATGTATTTTGAATTGAATAAGCCTATTTGAAAATAAATCTATTCAAGCGTTAAGTCAATTAGACTAATTAATTAAATTCCCAAGACGGGGGTAAAGAATTTTCAATTTATCGCTTAAGCAAATGGATTAACTCCCGGAGATTTATTTTTCAAATGAGGCGAATTTTTTTGCTCCAATTTTATTGCCATTCTAAAAATAATTTATGAGAAAAAAAACAGATAAAATGGCTTTTTGGCAGGCAGTGGCCACTATGATCGGCACGATAATCGGAGCCGGTGTTTTGGGCGTGCCTTATGTTATTGCTCAGGCCGGTGCGGGCATTGGAATTTTTTCTTTAATTTTTTTGGGTTTGGCGGCTTTGCTTTTGAATTTGATGTTTTCCGAAGTTATTTTAAGAACCAATTTTCGTCATCAAGTGGCCGGATATGCCAAAAAATACCTTGGAAAATTTTTTTTCCGTATGGAGACCGCTTCTCTTTTGATCGGCGGTTACGGCGGCTTGCTTGCCTATATTATCGGAGAAGGAGAGGTTATCAGTGCTTTGTTTGGCGGTAAGGCCGTTGTGGGCAGTTTGATATTTTTTGCCATTGCCGCAATTATCTTGTTTGTAGGTATTGATACGATAAAGGTTTTTGAGTTTTGGATGGTTGGTGCTTTTATCATAATTATTTTAGCTATTTGTTTCTTTGCTTTGCCCGGGATTCAGGTGGAGAATTGGTATTATCTGGATTGGAGTAAGGCCATGTTGCCATATGGTGTGATTTTGTTTGCTTATGGTGGCGCCGCTGCGGTTGTTCCCATGAGAGAGATTTTACGAAAACAAGAAAAAAAATTAAAATCAGCCGTGACCGTGGCCACGCTTATTCCGGTGATTATTTACATATTGTTTTCTTTGGTTGTGGTTGGGGTGACCGGACTTAATACCACGGATGTGGCTACGCTCGGGTTGGGGGAGGAATTGGGAAAATCATTTTTGTTGTTTGGTAATGTTTTTGCTCTTTTAGCCATGGCTACCAGTTTTTTGAGTATTGCCTTGACCATTAAAGAATATTTTAGTTTTGATCTGAGGTTATCAAATTTTTTTTCCAGCTTTTTGACCTTGGTTGTCCCTTTGGCGGTTTTTCTTTTGGGTAATAGAAATTTTGTGGAAACTATGGGAGTAGCCGGAAGTATGGCTTTTGGTTTGACCGGAATAGTCTTGGTTTTTTTGTTTTGGAAAGCCAAAAAGTTTGGTGACAGAAGACCAGAGTTTACTTTACCCGGATTTAAGATTACCGGTTGGGGATTGATAACGGTTTTATTAGGAGGTATAATTTATACAATAATAGGTTTAATATAGGTTTGTTTATTCTAATTTTAGGTAATTTTCGTCTTGGGCGGATTTTTGTCTTCACTTGATTTTTCAGGTTTTATATGATAAGGTGAAACAAAATTATGAAGAGTGAAAATAAAGTAAAAAATCGTATTTTAGAAATAATCCCCGGCTTGTTGGTCTGGCTAACTTTTATTTTGGCTGTGATTTTTTCTTTTGTTAAACCCATTTGGGTCATTGGTTTTATTATTGCTTTTGATTTGTTTTGGTTGGTTAGAATAATTTATTTTGTTGTGTTGGTGGCATCTTCTTACAAAAGTTATCAACGCGCCGTTAAGATTGATTGGCTGGAAAAAGTAAAAGAAATAAAAAAATGGCAAGATTATTATCATATTGTTTATTTACCGACATACGGGGAGTCTTTAAAAGTGTTGCGTTCAACCTTGGACAGTCTTTTGAAAAGTAATTATCCCAGCGAAAAAATGATTGTTATTTTGGGAGGAGAGGGCAGAATAAAGGAGGATTTTTTGCCAAAAGCCCAAGTAATAGAAAAAGAATATCAAGATAAATTTTTTAAATTAAAAATAACTTTACATCCGGACGGTCTGGAAGGGGAAATGAAGGGAAAAGGAGCCAATGCTCATTGGATGGGACAGAGATCCAGGGAAATGATTGATAAACTGGGTTTTGATTATGAAAAATTAATTGTTTCTTATTTTGATAGCGATACCTGTGTCCATCCGGAATATTTTTCTCATTTGGCTTATAAGTATCTAACTCATCCGGCTCCGACCAAGGTTTCTTATCAACCGGCTGTGAATTACAATAATAATATCTGGGATGCCCCGGCCGCTATGAGAGTGACCGCTTTTGGTACGGTTTTTTGGCTTCTTATGGAATTGGTTCGGCCGGAAAGATTGGTGACTTTCAGTTCACACAGTATGAGCTTTAAGGCGTTGGTGGACGTGGGATATTGGCAAAAAGATATTGTTACCGATGATTCGCGAATATTTTTTCAATGTTTTTTTCGATATAAAGGTGATTATTCGGTTGAGCCGATGTATATTCCGGTTTCTATGGATACGGTTATGGATGATAATTATTGGGTCGGCTTTAAAAATTTATATAAACAGCAAAGACGTTGGGCCTGGGGAGTGGAGCATTTTCCTTATATGATGAAAAAGTTTAAAAAAGTAAAGGATATTTCTCCGGGTAAAAAAATAAAACTTTTGTGGCATCAAATGGAAGGCATGTATACTTGGGCCACCGCGCCTATTTTGTTGTTTGTTTTGGGGTATTTACCCTTGTTTGTGGCCGGGAGAAGCGGTGATATTTCCAAGTCGGTTATTGTGCAAAATGCTCCTTATGTTTTGCAAACATTGATGACTTTAGCCATGGTCGGTATGGTTTTTTCAGCCATTTTAAGCATGTTTATTCTTCCGCCACGACCAAAACAACATCCAAAATGGAAGTATTTGATAATGCTTTTTCAATGGATTTTGTTGCCCGTTACTTTTATTATTTTTGGGGCGATTCCGGCGGTTGATGCCCAAACCCGGCTTATGCTTGGGAAAAAATATCATTTGGGCTTTTTTGTTACCCCAAAAGCCAGAAAAAAATAATAAATTGATTTTATATGGCAAAAATTTCAATAAATTTGGTAACCTGGAACGGAGAAAATTATGTAGAAGAGTGTTTGCGTTCGGTTATGAATCAAAGCTTTAAAGATTTTTCCGTGGTGGTTATTGATAATGGTTCCACCGATAATACAGTGGAAGTGATAAGGGAAAAATATCCGCATTTAAAAATAGTTGAACATAAAAACAATCAGGGCTTTGCCAAAGCTCACAACCAGGCTGTTCATTGGACGAATTCTCAATATGTCCTGATGTTAAATCAGGATGTTGCTTTGCATGAAGATTTTCTTAAAGAAACGGTTAGATTCTTAGACAATAATTCAAATGTTGGAGCGGTGTCGGGTAGAATATACAAAATGAAAGAAGGGGAAAAAACAAATTATATTGATTCTTTGGGATTAAGAATTTATAAAAATTTTAAAGTTTTAGATCTGGGATCCGGAGAAGTGGGATTGGAGAGAGAAAAACAAAACAAAGAAGTTTTTGGTGTTAGTGGAGCGGCTCCGGTTTTTCGTCGTAAAGCCTTGGAAGAGGTTGTTTATCAAAAAGAATATTTTGATGAGAGTTTTTTTAGTTATAAAGAAGATGTTGATCTGAGTTTTCGTTTGCGTTTAGCCGGTTGGGAAAGTTGGTGTGTGGTCGGAGCCGTGGCTCATCATGTTCGTTCCGTTTCCGGTTCAGGAGAAAAAGACGGGAATAAAAAAATATTCAAGAACAGAAGGAGTAAATCAAGATTTGCCAATTATTATTCTTACAGAAATCATTTGTATTTTTTGAAAAAATGCTTGCCAAAAATGACTTTTGCGGTGTTTTTTTATGAATTTTCCAAGTTTTTATATCTGCTTTTGTTTGAGGTAAGGACTTTGAAAGCCTGGAAAGACTTTATGGCCAATAAAAAAGAACTAAAAGCCAAGCGTCGAGTTATTCTAAAAAATCGGAAAATTGAAACATCCGAGCTCAATAAATGGTTAAAATAAAAATATGGATTTAACGGTAGTTATATTGAATTACAAACAAAAGGGATTGGTGAAGAATTGTTTAAAGTCTGTTTTTGAAAAGAAAATAAAAGCTGAATACGAAGTGATTGTGGTGGACAATAAATCTGAAGACGGATGTGAGAGAATGCTTAAAAAGTATTTTCCCGGCGTCAAATTCATCCAAGCCGGAAGGAATTTAGGCATGGGAGCGGGTAATAATTTGGGAATAAAATCCGCTCGCGGTCGTTATGTTTTGGTTATGAACCCCGATATTTTTGTATTTGATGATTCCATAAATAAACTGCTTGATTATATAAAAAAAAGGAGTGATGTCGGCGTGGTGGCTCCGAGGTTATTAAATGCCGATAAGAGTTTGCA
>Ga0209947_1000903_pt1 | contig 18207 bp, 15 predicted proteins | sample SalPonR2_B_D2_MG_FD_185706 | JGI IMG/M metagenome (GOLD analysis project Ga0209947, IMG submission 185706) | Salt pond soil microbial communities from South San Francisco under conditions of wetland restoration - Salt Pond MetaG R2_B_D2_MG... ... | reverse complement strand
GATTAGGCATTCGATAATATGGATCCATCATTCCTTCAACACGCTTATTATAGGCTTCATCATAGTTATCCACTAATATCCTTTCATAAGGATTTGAGGATTCATTATTTTCATAGATCGTTGTATCCTCTTTTTCAGAAGATTCATCCTGAATAAAATCATTCGCTTTAGCAGTCATTTCTTCATTAAATTCTTCATTTTCTGACTCCTGAGCAACTTTCTCCTGGTCACCAGAACCATAGAGATCATCGCTTACTTGTCTTTGGTTCAGTGTGGAAGAACAAGAAGCAGCGAAAAAGACTACTAAACTTAAAATCAATATTTTTTTAATAATTTTCATAGTATCACCTCCATTTTTATAACGTTTAAAAAATTAGATTAGTTCATATTTTTTTAGATTAAATTTTATTTCTTTATTTTGCAAACCTAATATCTTATTTTCTTTAATTAATAACATGCAAATTTTATTCCAAAATGGCAAAAGAAATCACCAAAAGATCAGATGATTATTCTCAATGGTACAATGATATAGTTAATAAGGCAGAGTTAGCAGAGAACAGCCCGGTAAGAGGCTGCATGGTTATTAAACCTTATGGATTTGCAATCTGGGAAAAAATGAAGGAGGTACTGGATAAAATGTTCAAAGATACGGGACATTCAAATGCCTATTTCCCCTTATTTATACCAAAATCATTCTTTTCAAGAGAAGCAAGTCATGTGGAAGGTTTTGCCAAAGAATGTGCTGTGGTAACCCATTACAGGTTAAAAAATGATGAAGAAACAAAAGAAATAGTTGTAGATAAGGATGCAAAGCTTGAAGAAGAACTGATCGTAAGACCCACTTCTGAAACAATCATCTGGAACACATATAAAGGCTGGATTCAATCATACAGGGATCTTCCTATTCTTGTCAACCAATGGGCAAATATAGTAAGATGGGAAATGAGAACAAGACTCTTCCTGAGAACAGCAGAATTTCTCTGGCAGGAGGGACATACGGCTCATGCGACCAAAAAAGAAGCGATAGAAGAAACAAAACGCATGATAAATGTATATGTGAATTTTGTAGAAAATTATATGGCACTTCCGGTAATAAAAGGATTGAAGACTGATTCAGAGCGTTTTGCAGGCGCAGAGCAAACTTATACAATTGAGGCCATGATGCAGGATAAAAAAGCGCTTCAATCAGGAACTTCCCACTTTCTTGGTCAGAACTTTGCCAAAGCATTCGATGTAAAATTTACAGACAAAAACGGGAAGCTTGATCATGTTTGGGCTACCTCATGGGGAGTTTCTACAAGACTTATGGGAGCCCTGATCATGGCGCATTCTGATGATAATGGACTGGTTTTACCTCCAAAGCTTGCTCCTATCCAGGTAGTTATAGTTCCTATTTATAAAAAGGATGAACAAATTGAAAAAATATCTGAAAAAGCAAACGAAATAAAACAGGCATTAGAAAACAAAGGCATCACAGTTAAATATGACGACAGGGATACACAAAAACCCGGCTGGAAGTTTGCAGAATATGAAATGAAAGGAGTTCCTGTTCGTCTGGCTATTGGTCCAAGGGATTTAGAAAACGGAACAATTGAAGTAGCGAGAAGAGATACACTTCAGAAAGAAGTCATAAACCTTGATCAGGTTACAGAAAAAGTAACAAACCTGATGGATGATATACAACAAAATATTTACCAAAAGGCTAATAACTTCAGGAAGGAAAATACACATAGCGCCGATAGTTACGAAGAATTTAAAAAAATCCTTGAAGAAAAAGGAGGTTTTGTTGAGGCCCACTGGGACGGAACAGAAGAAACAGAAATGAAAATTAAGGAAGACACAAAAGCTACCATTCGCTGCATACCTGTAGAAGGTGAAAAAGAAGAAGGAAAATGTATGGTAACAGGAAAACCCTCAAAACAAAAAGTGATTTTCGCAAAAGCATATTAAAGTATTCCTGATAAAATTAAAGAAACCGAAAATGAATTCAGAAAAGATTTATTTTCGGTTTTTTTTATACCTTTATTTCCTGTACCTATTGTTAAAAAATCATGGGAAAAGAAAAAGCACACAAAAAAGAACTGCTTGAACTCCTCCGTATAAAATCACAACTCAAGCAGAAAGTTTATGATAATACACTGTCAGCATTTAGCAATTTAAAAAATTTGCAGGAGAAAATATCCATTGATTATAATAGAGACCTTACAGATGTTGACGAAAGGATAAAATTAAATTATGAACCCAGGGGGGAATTCGAATCTGAATTTAAAGTTGCCGGCGATTTGCTCTTTTTTAGTATGCATTCTAATATTTTTGAATTTAACCGTGAACATCATATTTGGGAACTTCCTTATGTGAAAGAGAATATCTTTAATAGTTATTGTGGTATTATCAATATTTACAATTTCCTGTCCGATTCTTTTAGATACAACCGCCAGGAAGACCTGGGTTATCTGATTACCAGGATATTTGTTAACCATGAGAACCACTTTTTTGTGGAGGGGAAAAGACAAAGTGAATTTTCTTATAAAAACTTTCATAAACAAGTTGTGACCAAAGAGAAACTGCATCACATCCTGGAAGTGCTAATCCTCTATGCACTCCAATTCGACTTACTTGTACCACCATACGATGAGATTAAAATAGTTTCTGTTGGCCAGATGAATCAAAAGATTCAGCACTCAAGGCTAAGAACAGGTAAAAGAATGGGTTTCAAATTTAATTCAGATGATGTTAGCGAATAATTAAATCTTTTTTTTCGATTTAAGCATCACAATATTTTTCTTTTCGTCTTTTTACTAAACGTTCATTTTCGAACAATTCTGTTCTAAACCGGTCGCTTATCCTAATAGGGTTACGTGTATAAAAGACTGTATAAAAGGACTTTACATATTTGGCATAATTTATGATATGAACTATATAAACTTAAAACCCATGAAAATAGATTTAAAACCAAACGAAGTAGTAGTAAAAGCTGGTGATACTCAGCATTTGAACTCTCATGAAACCGTTGGAGGAAAATTAATATTAACCAATCAACGAGTATACTTTAAAAGTGAAGAAAAAAACGAATACAACATGGAAATCATGCCCAAAGAAATTGAAGAAATTATGTATTTCAAAACGAACTTTCTTTCTCCAAATGGTTTAAACATTATCACAAAAGAAGGGAAACAACTTAAATTCAAAATTAAAAAAAGAGATTCCTGGGGTAAGGCTATTAATCAAATGTACTAACACCTCCACTATATATTCACAATTATAAATAAAGGGCTGTTTCTTAAGAGACAGCCCTGACTTTTTATGGTAAAAATATTTATTCATCGCGAAGCGATTTGGCCGGATTTGTATTGGCAGTTCTTATGGTTTGAAACATAATAGACAGCAGTGCTACACCAAGCAAAAGTACCAATCCTAAGATAAAAAACACAGGAGACAATTTAATATGATAAGCATAATCCATCAACCAGTTTTTCATAAGATACCAGGCAGCCGGAAGCGCAAACAAACTGGCAAACAATACAATTTTAATATAACGCCAGATATACATAAGAACGATTGTTGAGGAGGTTGCACCCACAGCCTTTCTTATACCAATTTCTTTGGTTTTTTGAACCATAATGAAAGAAACTAGTCCGAAAAGCCCCATTGCAGCAAGAATTATAGCAATAAATGAAAAAGTCCGTAATATTTTGAATGTTCTTTCCTCGTTTTTGTATTCGCTTTCCAAAAAATCTCCGTATATCTGATAATCAAAAACTGACTCCGGATAAGCTTGTTTATAAGCATTTTTGATACTTGGTATCGCGACACTATAATTAGAATCGGCCAATTTTATGGATGATGTGAAGAAAAATCCCGGTAAATAGCAAAATGCCAGAGGTTCTATTTTATCATGAAGCGATTTGTGATGAAAATCATCTGTTACTCCAATGATAATTAGATCCTCACCAAAAAGATTTACGCTTTTACCTAAAATCGAATCTGGGTTTTGAATACCCAAATCCTGCATAAAACTTTTATTGACTACTAATTCTTCTGGTTCTTGTGTTTTACGACGAAACCACTCTCCTGCAATCAGCGGAATATCAAAAGTCTCCAAATAATCCAGGTCTGTAAATTTAATAGATGCATAATGCCTCCTGTCATCACCTGGAATTCTATAACTTGAGGTAATACTGCTTCGACTAATGGGTGAACCAATGGAAACAGTAACATCGGCTATAGCAGGATATTTGGCCAATTCTTGCTTAAACGTTTCAAATCCTGTTGTATCCGTTCTTGGCAAATCAACACTTATAAGATGTTCTTTATTGAATCCAAGGTCTTTATTTTTCATGAAATCTATCTGTTTATTAATCACCAATAAACTTATCAGTAAAAGTTGGGTAACAAAAAACTGAAATATTACCAGCACTTTATAAGCAGGAATTGATTTCTTTTTTCCTACCTGAGGCTTGTTCCTCAAAGCCTCAATAGGTCTTCTTTTAGACATAAATAAAGAAGGAACAATGCCGGCAGAAACACTCACAACAATCAAAATGCCCAATAAAAACAATATGGTGTCTGTTTTACCATACAGCTCCAAATTAATCATTGGTCCGAGTTGATTATTTAATGCAGGAAGCAGCATTTCCACAAGAACAAGGGAAAGAATTTCTGCAACCAAAATGATAATAACTGTCTCGCTAAAAAACTGATAAACCAGGTTCATGCGTGTAGCGCCAATTACTTTTCTTAATCCAACCTCCCTGGTTCTTCTGATGGCCTGAACCACCGACAAATTGATAAAATTTATCAAAGCAATAAGAAGAATAAGTATTCCAACCGATAAAAATATCCAGATAAATTTTTTGCTGGTAGTATAAGCCCCGTCAAAAGAACCAAAACGAGAATCAAGGTGAATGTCTTTAATGGATTGAAGATAAAACTTGTGTTTTTCAAACTCCCCTGCATCATAATTATTTCTATATATTTTGGTAATCTGTTTTCCTAAGTTGTCCAGATTTTCTTCTTCAGCCATCACATAAGTTCCAAACATCGACAGATTTGTACCCCAGTTATCGTATTTCAGGCCTACGATTTTTGTACCTAATGATTCATCTGAAATTAGCATCTCATGAGGCATGTGCGTCTTTGCCGGAGGAGCCTGGATAATACCTTTCACTGTCAGGTTAAGGTGTTTATCCATAACAATTTCTTTTCCTAAAGGATTTTTCTCACCAAAATATTTATTTGCAAGTTGCTCAGTTATAAGGACATTTCCAGGATCATCCAGGACAGCGGCATTTCCGTGTATAAAATTCACATCAAACATATTACAAAACCCGGAACCAGTAAAAATAATACCTCTTCCAGCATAATGTTTTTGATCTGCTTTGATATTATTCCCATTATTCACTACCACCCTTACAACATCGGATGGATTAAACAAATCATTTTTTAAAGCTTCAGCAAGAGGAGCCGGAGTTCCTCTTTCATACTCAACGCCTTTGTCTTTATACTCTTTCCATACCACCCTGTAAAGATTATCTTTCTTTGACAAATGTTGATCAAAGCTTGTTTCATGCTTGATAAACAGGAAAATCATCAGGGTTGTGGTTAAACCAACTGCAAAACCTATTATATTTATAATTGAAAAGGATTTGTTCCTTGATAATATTCTGAACCCTATTTTTATATAATTCTTAATCATAACTTAAAATTTAGTTCTGTTATTCATATCGAAGGCTATTCACCGGGTTTGTTTTCGCAGCACGAATTGAATGATAACTTACAGTAATCAAAGCAATGCTTATAGAAACAATGGCGGCTGATACAAAATATCCTGCATGCATGTCAATTTTATAAGCATAATTCTGTAACCATTTGTTCATAAAATAATAAGCTATTGGCCATGCAATTATGTTAGCAACAAGTACCCATCGAACAAACTGTTTAACAATAAGATTATTAATTCTAAACACATTTGCTCCCATTGCTTTTCGTATGCCAATTTCTTTTGTCCGTTGTTCTGTAGAAAAAGCTGTTAAACCGAAAAGTCCAAGACATGCAATTAAAATAGCCAGAACCGTAAAAAACAAAATCGTTTGACTAAACTGTATATCAACTTTGTAGGCTTCTTTAAATGAATCATTCACAAATTCATAATTAATTGGCTCATTACCAAACAATTTATTCCACTTAGTATGTACCTTTTGTAAACTCTCTTTTATATTCCCGTTTGAAAACCGAACCAATACTTTTTCTGTTTGCCATGGTTTTTTCATTCTGAATACCAACGGACCGATATCATCATGCAAAGAGGCAAAATGGAAATCCTTCACTACTCCTATGATCTTTTGTTTACCATTGCGTTCAATATATTTTCCAATTGGATTCTCCCAGTTTAATTGTTCTGCCAGGGTTTCATTTATTAAACAGGTATTTGTTTCAGCAGATCTTTTTTTACGGAAATTTCTCCCTTTAATAATTTTAATTTTAAGGGTCTTAAGATAATCAGAATCCACATCAAGGACATGAAATATTTGCGGCTCCTCAGATCCCTCGGGAACAAATCCATATCGGCTAACGCCTAAACCCGGATAATTAGAAGCGATAGAAACATTTTGCACTTCAGGCAACTCCAGTAGCTGACTTTTCAGCACTTCATCTTTCTTAATTACTTCATTGCTTTCAAGATTTATAGAGAGTAAATTGTTTTTATTGTATCCGAGCTTTTTGTTTTGGGCATAATTCAACTGACTATATATCACCACTGAGCTTATTATGAGAACAATAGAGATAACAAATTGCGCAACTATCAAAGTATTTCTAAGCCTGTATTTGTTTCTTCCTGATGATGATCCTCCTTTAAAAATATTACTGGTGCTGTAAGAAGAAAGGAAAAAGGCAGGATAACTCCCGGCCATGATCCCTACCAAGATTACAAGCAAGGGCAAGCCTAATAGTATTTCAATATTTTCCATGGTATATATTGAAAGGTCTTTACCCAGCAATTGGCTGAATTGTGACAAGAAAATCTCGATCAGGATAATGGCTAAAATGAATGCAATAAAAGTGATCAGCAAAGACTCGCCAATGAACTGATAAATTAGTTTCTTCCTGGTTGCTCCCGCTACTTTTCGTACACCTACTTCTTTAATTCTTTTAAGAGATTGGGCAGTTGTAAGGTTCATGAAATTGATGCTGGCTATTAATAAAACAAAAACAGCAATAGCAGAAAAAATATAAATATTCATCAGGTTACCGGAAGAAGCCGAATCATCCATTCCACCATGATGTAAATATAAATCTTCAAGGGGATGCAGGAGTGGATGGATTGTCCAACCCAAACCTTCCACCATTTTCCCTATTTTTTCATAAAAAAGATTATCAAGTTTTGTATACAGTTCCTTACCAGGTGCACTTGAATTTAGTTCTAAATAAGTAAAATACCCCCACCCCCCGTTCCAGGTAAATTGCGCATCACTGTAATTTGAATATATTGTTTCGAAAGAAATTAATGCAGCATACTTAATATGTGATTTAGAAGGAGCATTTTCAATAATACCACTTACTGTTAAGTTATTTTTACCGTTATAATTTATTGTCTCTCCAAGGGGATCAACATCTCCAAATATTTTATTGGCAAGTTTCTTTGAAAGTACTATTTTACCAGGACCAGCTAATACAGTTTCCTTATTTCCCCTTAGAAGTTTAAAAGAAAACAAATCAAATAAGGATGAATCTGCATAACGAATTTTATGTTCCCTGAATCCTTTGTCTTTCCAAACCAAAGAACCGCCCCGGTAGCTGCTTATCCTTGTAAACTCTTTAACCTCCGGGAATGCTTCCTTTATTGCAGGTCCCATAACTGTTAAAGAGTAGTCTCTTCTTTCCGTTTTCTTGCCATCACTCTGCTCAACTCCAAGTCTGTAGATATAATCTTTTTTCTTATGGAATTCATCATAAGACAATTCATGTTTCACATAAAAGATCAACAAAAGGCTTATGGTTAAACCAATGGCAAATCCGGTTATATTTATTATGGAATATACCCTGTTTCTTACAAGATTTCGCAATGCTGTTTTGATATAATTCTTAAACATAATAACTCTTTTTTAAAATATTCATGGTTGCAGTTACATGTACAACAGATATGCCATTCCCTACAATATATTAACAATTAGGGTTTTAAAAGACTTGGCAATGATTTCAAAGAAGAAAAAAATGTATCATATCAGAACACCTTACTGTTTCAAACCGGAACATTTTTCTTATTTTTAGGACTAGAAAATTACAACTTTTTATTTATGAAAGGAAAGGAAGGCAACATTCTTATTATAGATGATGATCCGGATATTCAGGTAACTGCCAGAATGATCTTAAAAAAACACTACAGGAACATAGAAACCATAGATAATCCGAAAAAGCTCACTCATATCAATAACTGGGACTTTTATAATCTTGTTTTGCTGGATATGAATTTTTCTCCGGGAGCCACCAGTGGTGAAGAAGGATTGTACTGGTTAGAATATATTCTTAAGGAAAACCCCTGCATGATTGTCATTATGATTACAGCTTATGGTGATGTAAACCTGGCAGTAAAGGCCATGAGAATTGGAGCCACCGATTTTATAGTAAAACCCTGGGACAATAAAAAATTTAAAGCCACAGTCGATATGGGCTTCAAACTAAGCATATCACAAAAACAATTAAGGCAAGCCGAATCGACCAAAGCAACGCTGGCCCAAGATATTGATCAATCTTATAATCAGATTATTGGAAACTCAAAAGTTATGGAAGATCTTTTCAGAACGATTGATAAAGTGGCTTCTACAGATGTTAGTGTGCTTATTTTGGGTGAAAACGGAACCGGGAAAGAGCTTGTAGCGCGTGAGATACACAGAAAATCACAAAGGTCGGATAAAGTTTTTATGAATTTAGACCTTGGCTCTATCTCCGAAAATCTATTTGAATCGGAACTATTCGGACATGTAAAAGGTGCTTTTACAGATGCAAAGGAAGATCGGATGGGAAGATTTGAAATGGCCAATAAAGGGACCCTTTTCCTGGATGAAATCGGCAATCTTAATTTTCCATTGCAAGCTAAATTACTTACTGCCATACAAAAAAAAGAAGTACAAAAAGTTGGCTCTGCAAAATCAATTTCTACAGATGTTAGATTGATATCAGCAACAAACATGCCGCTAAAATCAATGGTTGAGGAAGAAAAATTTCGTCAGGATCTGCTTTTCCGAATAAACACAGTAGAAATACATATTCCTCCTCTTCGCGAAAGAACTGAAGATATACCGGATTTAGTTCATCACTTTCTGAACATATATAAGAAGAAATACAACAAAAACCAGTTAAATATTAAGAACTCCTCAATCAAAGAACTTCAAAAATATCACTGGCCCGGCAATATAAGAGAGTTACAACATATTATTGAACGGGCTGTGATCATGGCAGAAGGAACAGAAATAAGACCAAAAGATTTTATACTGAATCAGAAAAAAAATATTGAGACAAATATTAACACATTAAATTTGGAAGAGGTTGAAAAACAAACCATTCTGAAAGCGCTCAAAAAACACAACTATAACTTGTCCGCCGCCGCCAAAGAATTAGGATTAGGCCGGACTACCATGTATCGAAAAATGAACAAATATGAATTATAGATCATACAGTCTTAACATTATTGTAAGAGTCTTAGTATTGGCAGGTGCAATGCTTGGATTTTTTTACGCCATCCATCAAGATCAGTGGTATGTCACCTCTGCTGTTACTGCCCTGCTTATTCTCTTTCTTGTTTACTCTCTTATTCAGTACACTTATAACTTCAGAAAAGAGTTAAATAGTTTTCTTTTAGCTATAAAAAACAAGGAATACAATCAGTATCAAAAAAATAAAATATTTAATAAGCACCCAGATATTCAGTACGCCTTCAACATCATAGCAGAAGAATTGCAAAAAGTAAAAATTGAACAAAGATCTCATTACAACTATTTGCAGGCTTTGGTTGAGAATATTAATACAGGTATTATTAGTTATAAAAAAAACGGAGATATACACTTGTTTAACAGTGCCGCATCACAACTACTCAAGGTTCCGGTTCCAGCAAATATTAAAATACTGAATAATTACCATAGCAATCTTTACAGGCAGTTAAGCAATATAGCAGCAGGTGAAAGAATTCTGTTAAAAATGAATATTGATGAGGAAATTCGCCAAATATCCATTCATGCAAAAGAATTTAAATTACAAAACGAAAACTATAAACTGCTTTCCTTGTATGATATACGTTCTGAACTAGATGCACGGGAGCTGGAGTCCTATCAAAAGCTTATCCAGGTTTTGAGACACGAAATCATGAACTCTGCAACACCTATATCATCTCTTACAGAAACGGTAAAAGAATCTATTGAGGAACTTCTTCAAAATAAATCAGAGATCAATTCAGAGGTACACGAGGAATTAAAAGACCTGCTCATTAGTACAGAAACTATAAATACACGTACCAAAGGATTATTAAATTTTATTCATAAATACAGGAAACTGACGAATATTCCGGAGCCCAAACGCCAGAAGACAGATTTGAAGGAAGTAGTTAATCACAGCATACATTTGCTTAAAAACAATCTAAAGGAAAACAATATTCAGGTTGAAAATCTAACAGGAAAAGAGCCATTATTTATTTTAGGTGATTTTGACCAAATAGAGCAGGTAATTATAAATATTGTCCTAAATGCTATTGAAGCAACATCCGATAAAGAAAAACCCGTGATCAGAATTTTTTCAAAGCAGGATAATAAAATAACCAGGCTGTATATTCAGGACAATGGGAAAGGAATTTCTGAAGAGGAATTAAATAAAATTTTTATACCTTTTTTCACTACAAAGCAAAAGGGTTCGGGAATTGGTTTAAGTCTGTCCCGTCAAATCATGAAATTACACAATGGAGACATTTTTTTGAGTTCACAAAAAGAAAAAGGAACCATTTGTGAGTTGCAATTTCACTAATATTCTTTACTATCTTTACAAAAAATAAATTGGATTTAATATGGCACTCGAGATTGGCAATCAGGATTTAAATAAATTCATTTTAGTAGGTGATCGTATTTTGATTAAACCAAAAGACCAGAAATCACAAACAAAGAGTGGATTATATCTTCCCCCAAGCGTACAGGAAAAGGAAAAACTACACAGCGGTTATGTACTGAAAGTTGGTCCGGGCTATCCCATTCCGGCTGTCACTGATATGGACGAACCCTGGAAAGAAGAACAGGAAGAAGTTAAATACGTTCCTTTGCAGCCCCGTGAAGGAGATCTTGCGATATATCTCCAGAATAGCTCTCATGAAATTACTTTTAACAATGAAAAGTATATTATTGTTCCGCACAATGCAATACTGATGCTAATAAGAGATGAAGGGCTTTTTGAATAGAAAAACAGCGCCCTGAAATGGAGGCTGTTTTAATTCTGATTTAATACTTGATTCAAGTGATCAAAAACTAACCCCAGCCTAAAGGCCAGGGTTATCTTCATACCAGTACATTTCCAATTTCCATCAATTTAAATCAATCTATCTCCTGCCATAAGGCCTGTCAGAAAAATCTCTTCCCGATCTTCTTCCCGGATGCATTCCTCTGTGTCTTCTTCCTTGTCTCATCATTCGATTATCAAAATATGTTTTTTGCTCATCTGTAAGTTCACTTCTAACTTTCTGAAGATGAGAAACTCTTTCCTTATGCATTTCAGTTCTGATATCGCCCATCTCCTCAATAACCTTATTAATATTATTCATGCTTGGATTGTCAGAAGTTTGCAAGGTTCTTAATCTTGCTCTTTTTTCATTAAGCTGATTTCGAAAATCAGTCATTTCATTCATATGGGCAGTTCTCAACTTCTGTATTTTGTTCTCCTGCTCTTCTGTTAAGTCAGGAATCATTCGCTGACAATTCTGATACATTCCGGGTTGATTTCTCATTCCCATACCTTGTTTCATTCCTCTTTTTCCCTGCCCCATCTGGGCAAAAGTTGTACCTGTTGCTATCATTAACAATCCGGTTAATGCAATAGCTTTAATTTTGTTCATTCGTTTCATAACTATTAAATTTTTCATTGATTCTACATTTTTAAAACTACATTCTTTAATTCATAGGCTTAAACCTTCTGTGATCACGTCTTTCTGAATCCATATGACGATTATTCCCGGGCATTTTTTGAATCATCTCATTGAAATGTTCCATTTGTTCAGGATTCAATACTTTTTTCATAGTCATAAAATGATCTATGGTGCTCAATTTAAGCTCTTTATGCAGGTGGCCAATTTCTGAGGCAATTTGTCTGAGTTTCTCTTCATCCGGTTCAGGTTTTGCCAGTTCAACTTTCATCTCTGATCTTTTTACTTGTAAACTATCCACAATTTTCCTTATCCTTCTGGCATTCTCTCTTTTTAGTTCTCTAAAAGTATCAAATTGCTCGTCAGACAAATCCATTTTCCTTCTCATGTAAAAATCAAAGCCCTGCCTTCGTGGATGTTCCTGCTTCATCCCTGGTCTTCTGCTATTTCGCCAATCCCTGTTTCTATGGAATTGTTCATTTCTCTCGTTATCCAGGAAGAAATCTCTTCCGGGTCTTTGATATTTATAGTTCTGATAAATTATAGTACCCAGTGCGGCCAGATTAATCACAAAAAGGAAGATTAAAGCGCCTATTATTAGTTGTTTTTTTGTTAATTTATTCATCTTGAGCTTCATTTTGTTTTTCGGTTAAAAATTCTTTTTCTATCTTCTCCAGGTCCATTCCATTCCAGTACTGACTTTCCGCATAACTACGAATATACTCTGTTTCAGTAGTATCAGCATCAGCAACTGCTGTGTTTGTGGGTTGTAAACCTGTTCCTAAAAATATTCCGATATAAATTCCAAAACCCAGCACAATAACATATATTGCAGGCTGAAGAACTAGTTTTTTAAAACGGTTTGTTTTTCTTTCAGCTTCATTTTCCATTCTTTGCTTCAGCCGCGTATAGTAAAATGGCTGATAAGGAATTTTTTCCTCCTGCAGATTATTCCAGCTTGCCTTCATCTTCTGGTAAAGATTTTGACAATCATTGCAGTTTTTCAGGTGTTTTTCTACAGCCCTGTTTTCATCTCCGGTTAATTCGCCATCGATATACTGCAATATTTTTTTATGTATTTTGGAACAATTCATATTTGTTGTTTTTCTGTATTTATGACACCAGTGAATATAATTTATTACAATTAAGGCTTATTTTTTTTTATCTTATCAATCATCTGTTTCTGAATCTTACTTTTTGCACGATTTATGAGTACTCCCGTTTCTGTTACCGAGATATTCATTATTTCTGATATTTCTTTGTAGGACAAACCCTCAAATTTATTCAGGTTAATAGCAGTTTTTTGTTTTTTAGGTAATTGATTAATTACAGCAATCATCCTTTCAATGTCCTCATTTTTACTCATCTTTTCTTCTGCATTTTCTCCATTATCTGCGACCGAATCAATCGGATTATTTTGTTTGTCTTCAAGCAATAAATCCAGACTACTGAATATATTCTTTCGCTTCTTACTTCTCAGAAAATTTAATGATTTATTTACAGCAATCCGGTAAAGCCAGGTTGAAATTTTTGAGTCCCCTTTAAAAGAGTCTGCGGAATGAAATACTTTTATGAACACTTCCTGTGATACATCAAGCGCATCGTCTCTGTCGTGAAGAAAACTATTACACACATTAACAACCAGTTCCTGATATTTATCGACAAATTCTTTAAAGGCTTTTTCCTCTCGTGCCTTTATGCCGGATATTAATTCCTGCTCAGTCATTTACTAGTTAAACAATTTGTTTTATTGTTAGGACACTTTTGAAAAAAATTTATTACAAATTAATCAATATTTTTGTTTTTTTTAAATGGAAACTGCTTTTACAAAAACTGGAAGTTAGTAATTTTGTGCAATGGATAAAAAAAATCAAAAAGCTGCTGAAAAAATTCGAAAAAAAGCGGGAAAGGCAATTCATGAATACAAAATGATTGAAGAAAACGATCATGTTCTGGTTGCATTATCAGGTGGAGTTGATTCCCTGGTATTGCTAGATATTCTTTCAGAAAGAAAAAAAATAATCCCAATCAACTTTCAGCTATCAGCCATACACATAACCCACGAAATCAATTCCCGGAAAATCTCTACAAACGTTCCGAAAATAAAAGAGTTCTGCAGAGTACGCCAAATACCTCTGCATACCTTTGATTTAAAATTGGAATTAGATGATAAAGCAATGAAAAAGGGTGTCTGTTTTCTATGTTCCTGGAACCGAAGAAAAATGATCTTTGAGAAAGCCAAAGAACTTGACTGTAATAAAATTGCCTTTGGACATCATATGGATGATGCCCTCGAAACCTTGCTAATGAACATGTGTTTTCATGGCGAAATATCCTCAATTCCACCATTTATTCAAATGTTCCAGGGAATTTTCACGATAATCAGACCTATGATTTTATTAACAGCAAAAGAAATAAACAAATATTGTCAAATCAGCTCGATAAAGGAGGCAGAAGGGAACTGTCCGTACGAAGAAAAAAATCAAAGGGAAGAATTTCGTCCCATTGTTGAAAAAATGGCTCAAATGCATAAACTGGGTAAAGTAAATTTATACAATTCAATGTCAAATATTTTAAATGATTACTTACCAAATAAGAAATATTAAAAAATAACGTTGATTATTGTTATTATTGATATTCTTTCTCTATTTATTTAACTTTATTCAATTAATTGTGTCTATTCTATAAATTTATTCATATAATGCTAAAAAAAGTATTCCTTTTTGCACTACTAGTTATAATGTTTTCCGAATCATTATGGTCTCAAACCCTTACAGATTCAACACATAAAGAAATTTTTCATTTAATAAGGCAACACAAGTTTCAACTGGCAAAGAAGAAAATTGACAGCATCAGTCAGTACAAAGACCATTGGGATAAAATAAGTATTAAGAAGGCCGAGCTTTACAAATTAAAAAGTCAATACTACAGCAATAAGTACCTTCTTGATTCTGCAATATATTACCAGACAAAGGCATGGAATATTCTTAAACAAATAAATTACGACCAGTATTTTTTTAACTACCTAAGAACATTGGCCTATTACAACTGGGAGAAAGGAAATTATAGCAAATCTCTGCAATACAGTCATCAAATATTAAGAGATATTGAGAAGGTAGATTCCTCAAGGCATAACAGCTTATATAACATTCTTGGTTTAAATTATCTTGACCTTGGGAATTATTCATTATCGGAAATTTATTTCCACAAATCGGTGAAGCTGTCAAAAAAATATAACAGTGAACATTATCTGGGAGTTGTATATGCAAACACAGGAAAACTGTATCTGCTTCAGAAGAAATATGACAAGGCGCTTAAATATTTTCAAAAAGGAAGCAATCTCGAATTAAAATACAATGACTATGGTGCTGCAAGCAGATCATATGCAGAGATAGGAAATATATATGTTCAAAAAAAAGATTATGAATATGCTTTAGAAAGTTTAAATCAGGGAAAAGCCTATGCCCTTAAATCTAATGATGATATAGGATTATGCCGAAATTACCTTGCATTTGGAAAATTGTATTATAAAAACCAGGATTTTAATAAAGCAAAGAGCTATTACCATAAAGCAGTAAGCCTGGCAAAAAAGAAAAATACACAAAAAGAATTAATGCAAGGTTATCATGGACTTTATAATACTTATGATCAAATTAATAATCATCGCAAAGCAAAAGAGTATTTACATGATTATTATTTAATTTACAAAGACCTTTACAATGTTAAAAAAATAGTTCAGATTGAAAACTTACAACATAAATTAAATCTCCAGGAAGAAAAAACAGCAAATCAAAAAGCTCAATTAGAAAAGCAAAAAACCATAAAAAACCTCTTGTTCTTAATAGTTATTCTCTCTGTTCTTACTGCCGGAGTATTGCTCCTTTTACTTATCAGGAGCATTAAGCACAGAACATCTTTAAAAAGAAAAAACGAAGAAATTGAGAAACAAAAAAAAGAATTAAAAAAAGCAAAAGAAAGAGCAGAAAATTCAGAAGCTTTAAAAGATCATTTTTTGAAAAATATTTCACATGAAATACGCACTCCATTAAACGGGATTATTGGTTTTAGTTCTATCATAGCCCAGACTGATATTACACAAACAGATAAAAACAACTATCAGCGAATAATTGATCAGAATGCAAAAATGTTGCTTTCTACCATTGAAGATATTATTGATATTGCAAAGATAAAAACGCAACAGATTGATATTTTCAAAGAGAAGTTAGATGCCAATCAAATCATACAGGAAATCCAAAAATTAATTCATTTTGAAAAAGATTATTTGAACAAAAATGAAATTGAGGTCATCGTTGAGCAAAATAATAAAGAGAAACAAATAATCTACACTGATGAATCAAAATTAAGAAAAGTGTTGGTGCTATTAGGGAATAATGCCATTAAATTTACTGATAAAGGACATATTAAGCTAGGGAATTATTTAAAAGGCTCAAACATTATATTTTTCATAGAAGATACAGGATCAGGAATTTCCCAGGAGGACCAAAAAACAATTTTTGAAACTTTCAGGCAGGCAGATAAGGAAACCAATCAGACGAAAGATGGTATTGGAATTGGACTAACCATTGCCAAAGCATTTGTTGAGATTATGGGGGGTGAAATATGGTTTAAATCAGCTATTAACGAAGGAACAACCTTTTATTTTTCGTTACCATTAAACGAAAACAACAGTTAATACCAAAAAAAATGTTCAGACCAGAATATAATAATAAGCCGTTAGGGGTTGATTCTAACGGCTTAATGTTCATATATAATATCTTGATTCATTTATTGGATACTGGAGAAATGTCTCATAAACTGAGATCTCTCGTAAATAACAGGATCTGATAACTTCTTATAGCTTAATTTTCCTTTGAATTCATCTATTGAATCAAAACCATGAATTTCCATCCATTTGCTAAAATCAGTAATAATTTCATTTAGCTTACGAAGCCCGTTTTTATATAACGTTGAACATACCTGCACGCTTTCTGCACCTGCAAGCACTTGCTTAATGGCATCCTGCCCCGAGTGGATCCCGGTACTTGCAGAAATATCAATCTTCTCCACTTTAGATGAAATGATACCTACCCAACGAAGTGTTTGACGAATATCAGCTGGAGTACTGAACACTTCAGCAGCTGTAAAATCCATTTTATCCACATCAATATCCGGCTCGTAAAAACGGTTAAAAAGAACTACTCCCGGTACGTCCAGGGCATTTAAGCGTTCCACAAGACCTACAAGATTTGTAAAATGCCTCCCCAGCTTAAAGACAAATGGAATATTGATATTTGCTTTCAGTTTTTCTGCCAGCTCAAAATAGATGTTTTCATATTTTTCTGCCGGTGCATTTTTATCAAGGGGTAATACAAAAACATTTACCTCTAATCCGTCAGCCCCTGCATCTTCAATTTTTTTCGCAAAATCAATCCATTCCTTTGTGGAAACACAATTAATACTGGCAAAAATAGGAACATCCACCTCTTTTTTTGCCTGCCTGATAAGGTTAAGATAATTCTCAACCGAATTGTTTTTTATATAATAATTCACATAGTCAACAGCCTCCGGATAATCTGTACCTTTAGATAATGTACCTGCATCGTATTTAATCTGTTCCTCAAACAATGATTTCAGGACAATTGCACCTGCGCCATGTTCGGCAAGGTTTTTTATTTTCTGGATAGAATCCGATAAGCCAGAACTACTGACAATAATTGGATTTTTCAACTGAATTCCTAAATAACTGGTTTCTGTATTTATCATATTTGTCTCGTTTTATTTTCAATGTAAATTTAATGATAATTTCTTTTTCCAAAAAGAATACTTCCAATTCTTACCATGGTAGCTCCTTCTTCCACAGCTACCTTATAATCATTCGACATACCCATGGAAATTTCTGAAAAATAATCTGAGTCTGCAAAAAATTGTTCTTTTAAATGATTAAATATTTGATACAACTCTTTAAACTCACATCTTACCTTCTCCATATCTTCAGTAAATGTAGCCATTCCCATGACTCCTCGTATTCTCACAGAATTATATTCTCCAAATTCAGGAGAATTCAGAAAAGTTTTAGCTTCTTCCAGTTCAAACCCATA
>Ga0209947_1000899_pt1 | contig 18239 bp, 14 predicted proteins | sample SalPonR2_B_D2_MG_FD_185706 | JGI IMG/M metagenome (GOLD analysis project Ga0209947, IMG submission 185706) | Salt pond soil microbial communities from South San Francisco under conditions of wetland restoration - Salt Pond MetaG R2_B_D2_MG... ... | reverse complement strand
AGAATCTTTTTTTATTCTCTTTTCGATAATAATGTACCGATAAACTAATATCGAGTCAAGGGGTTTAGATAAATTTTTATCTTTTACTTTGGTGGCCCTAGGATCTAGAACTTGAAACTATAGAGCCTAGGAGATAGGGCCTAAAACACAGGGAGAACTCACACTATTTGGAACCACTATTTAGAGCTTGACCTAATGAATTTTTCTACTTCCGGGGCTGATTTCATCCCTGAGCGTGCACCCATTACTATTGTATTAAGGGCGCCGCAGGCATTTGCAAACTCCGCGGTCCTCTCAAGGGGCCACCCTTCTACCAACCCGTACATCATTCCTGCATGAAACGCATCCCCGGAACCGGTCCCGTCGACCGGCGTAATTTTAAAGGCCGGACTCTGAAAACTTTTATTCACCCCGGCAACAAAACACCCCTCACTGCCATGGGAGAGGGCAACAACTTCATTTCCGTACTTTTGCTGCAAAGTTTCTGCTGTTTTAAGAGGATCATCGGTGTCTGCCAGTTGCTGCGCCCCTCCTATGCAAGGGATGAAATAATCGGAAAGACGAATCATTTCTTCCAGCTCTTGGTACGTGCAGAGATGCAATTCTTCAACCAGGTCGCGTGCCGGTATATCAAGGTCAAAGCTCACCTTTACGCCGCTTCTCCGTGCAATCTTAGCAGCTGCAATCGATGTATCAAGGCTCATTTCAGAACCTTCAAGATGTAAAAGCCCCGCTGATGCTATGTAATCCCGACGCGCCTCAATATCTTCTGTAGTGATTGTATTCAGCACGTTGGGGAATAAAGTAATAGTTCTTTCTCCCTCTTTATCAACGACTATCCATGTCCAGGGAGAGTCAGCCCCCGCTTCAACTTGACAGGCCGTCATATCAATTCCATCTTCACTACAGTATTTTTGCAGCAAATCTCCAAAACGGTCGTCACCGATTTTACCTATATACCCAGTTTTTAGACCAAGCCGTGCCAAACCGGTGAGGGTATTGCCCATCACTCCCCCCGGAAAAAGCTCATATTTTTCAGGGGGACACACCACTTTTGCATCCGCCGTCGGAATTCGGTACAACTGAATTACTTGATCTATTGCATTTACGCCAAAACCCACTACATCCAACATGACCACAAGTATAACTTACAGGTTCTATTAGGTAAAACTCTTTTTTAATATCCACGTGTAATGGATTTTCCGGTTTCTTGAAAAATCCTGGGGGATCGTATCACCGCTAATATCTTCTATATCGAACAATTCATACAGCCCCTGGTCCAGCTTGAAACGGCGATAATTATTCGAAAACACAATTCTTCCATCCTTATGCAGGTGCTCAGCTGCGAGGGTAATCAATGCGAGATGGTCCCGCTGTACATCAAAAATGTTTTGGTCGCTTTTTCTGTTGGAAAAAGTTGGAGGATCTATAAAGATAAGATCATATTTTTCAAAATCACTTTGTAAAAAATGGAACACCTCACGATGCACAAAAAGGTGTGAATCCGATAACAACCGATTCAGCTTAAAGTTTTTTTTACCCCACTCAAGGTAGGTGTTACTCGTATCAACTGAGACAGTTTTTACCGCACCACCCTCCGCCGCATAGACACTTGCGGTACACGTGTAGGCAAAGAGATTCAAAAACTTGGAATCTGTGGTTTTTTCTTTAATAATTTCTCTGATAATACCACGGGTAATCCTGTGGTCTAAAAAGAGCCCTGTATCCAGGTAATCTGTAAAGTTTACAAAGAACTTTAAACCTCCCTCGTGTACAATATAAAACTCTTTTTCCGCACTAAGTTGAGAATATTGTTCCAGCCCCTTCTGCCGCCTTCGCTGTTTGAGAAAGATTTTGCTCTCTTCAATATCAAAACACAGGGGAACCGCTGAAATCAAATCTTTTAATCGGGCTTCCGATTTTTCCTTTTCAATCTCCGAGGGGGGAGCATATTCCTGTACAACAGCGTAACGTTCTTCATATATGTCTATAGCAGCTGCATATTGTGGAATATCCGCATCATAAATCCGGTAGCAGCTGATGTTGGATTTTTTAAGATACTTCTTCAGCATACGCTTGTTCTTCATTATCCGGTTTACCAGCATATTTATTCCCGAAGTATCATCTTCATTGAGAGAAGCAAGTTCATCGGGTGCTTTTTTTTGGTCTGGGGGAACATAGGTATTATCGGGATCGAGAGATATTCTTACCAGAAGAATCTTAAGGTTCCCATTGTACAGGGTATTTATTTTACCGGCCCGTAAGCCTATCTGCTTTGCCGCAGCTTTGTCCGGTGCTAGTACTGCAGCCTCGTACCCGGCATACTTCTCCTTCATCCATTTTCCCAATTTCGAATAAAGAATATCCACCGCCCCCCGATTTTCAAGACGAACTCCATAGGGAGGGTTAACGGCTATAAGTCCCCCTTTTTCCGGAAGTTCCGTCGGTAAAAACTCTTCAAAGGACTTCTCCCGCACCAGTATCTTATCGCTTAAACCTGCCCGCCTTATGTTCTCTGATGCCGCGGATACAGCTTGTTCATTTTTGTCCGATGCAAATAAAGGCGGTAATGATTTGAGGCCTTGCTCCCGCCCCCTTTCTGCCTCCTCGCGCACGCCCTGCCACAGTTCCCCGTCGTGCCCCTTCCAGTATTCAAAGCCGAAACGGGAGCGAAACACCCCCGGAGCAATCTTGCCCGCAATAAGCGCCGCTTCAATAGGGATAGTACCGGAGCCGCACATGGGGTCAACCAGTGCACCTCCCTGGGCGGCAATAGCGGGCCAGCCGGCCATAAGGAGCATACCCGCTGCGCTTGTCTCTCTCAAAGGGGCTTGAGTGCCCTTCAACCGGTATCCGCGCCTGTGCAGACTCTCCCCGGACAGGTCAAGATACAGGACCGCCTTCAGTTTATCGGTGTGTAGATGAAACCGAATACCGGGGGTTTCCGCATTTACGTTCGGACGCCTGCCATGAGTTTTCCTGAAAGTATCAACAATTGCATCTTTTATTTTAAGAGCGGCGTAGTTTGCGTTTTTTATTCGAGAACGGGACACATTCGCATCAACTGCAAAACTTGAGGAGAGTGAAAAATGTTCTTCCCATGCGAGAGCTCCCGCACCTCTGTATAAATCTTCTTCATTTTCGAATTCAAACTCGTGAAGCTTGAGTAGTACCCTTGAGGCTGTTCTGGACCACATACAGATCCTGTATGCTGTTGCCAAATCCGCCGAAGCATGACAACCGGCGACGGTTTGTTTGATCTCGGAAGCCCCGATACTTTCAAGTTCGCCTTTAAGAATGTGTTCGAGATAACGGGTGCAACTTACAAAGAGGGTATACATTTTTTACCCCTATTCCAGGATCACTTCTACATCAGGAGGTAAACTGTAGATAACATCCTTCCGTTCTATTATGATTCTGCTCTTTTTTTTAAGCTCCGAATCGTTTTTTATACTATCAACAAGCTCTTTAGTAGGATTTATAGCTATCGGACGACCGACCTTCTTTAACATAGATAAATCCCCATTTGTATCTCCATAGGCATAACTTTCAGAGGAATTTATATTATAATCCCTTTCCAGTTGTCTAATCGCACGATCTTTACTATCGGAATCCCACATAGGCAGTACTTCCCCGGTAAATTTTCCCTGTTCATCTAAAAGATATTCCGCCCCGCGGAATGCATCCACACCATATTTTTCCGCCATCTTTGATACCAGAAAAGTGGGACTGCCTGAGATAAAAAATACTTTATGGCGATTCTCCTGATGCCATTTAATACGTTCCCGGGTAAATTTGTAGACAATATCACCGTTTAACCGTATCACCTGGTTGCTGATAAACTCCAAATCGCTTTTTTTACGGCCCTTCAAAGCTTCAATGTAAATATCAATGAGTTCCAGCATGTAATCTTCGTAATGTCTTACACGCTTTCGCCACTCCTTGTAAGTGTATTTTACATTAGAATGCCATAGACGGGGGTCTATAACCTCATATTTCACAAGCTTTTTAAAATGCTCTATCATGAGCGAATTACGATATAATGTACCGTCAATATCAAAAAATGCACCTATATTCACACTACTTCCTCATCCTAGAATACCCGTATAAAAGGCCCGCATTGGAGCCCCAGGTGTGTGCAAAGTATTTCATAGTTTGTAGTGATGTTCAACTATTCGGTGAATGTACACAAACTCACTTAGTAACATTGCAGTCGCCCCCCATATCCTTCCCTTGGAACTGGGATAGTAAGGCGCCAGGACTTTTCCGCTGCTTGATTCAAATACGCCCTCCTCAGGACTCTTCAAAATCTCTCGTAAGGGTAGTGTGAGTATCTCCTCCACTTCAGAGGGTTGGGGGCTCAATCGTGGTTCCCCCCGGGTACAGGCAACCACGGGGGTTACTGAAAAGTTGCTTACCGGTATAAATAGAGGCGAGAGCGCCCCCAGAATTTCTACTTGGGAGGGATGAATATCTATCTCTTCTTTAGCCTCACGGAGAGCCGTCTCTACCGGAAAAATTTCAGTCCCCTCATGTCCACCCCCGGGAAGGGCAATCTGACCGGCATGATAAGTCCCATGGGCGGTTCTCCGAATAAGGGGTAAATAGATCTCAGATTCAACACTATAAAGCAATATAAGTACCGCAGCATAGCGTGAATCATCGGGGGTGCTGGTGTAGCTTGAGTCAATTCGTCCCCTTGGAGCGAGTTCCATATGGACCTTAAGCCCTGGAAGCGTTTCTGAGTTCAAGCAGTTGCCCATAGCCTCACAATATCTATCAAACACCATTATCGAACCTATTATAGTAAAAGCACAAAATCACAACAAGTGAAGCAAAAATTGGATAAGGTGAAAAATAAAAACAATAAAGGGCTGCCTAAGAATATTTCTCAGACAGCCCCACCAAAACTTTTAGATATATTTTTTGTTGCCTGCGCAAAGACAGCAAAAAAAACTCTTTTAATAATCCGTTTTACTCCTCAGTTTTACTCCTCCGGCCAGGCTTCATCTATGTTCTTGAGTATCTTGTCAAGATCATCGCCGCTTACCCAATTAGTCATTTGCTTCCAAAAAGCTCCTGCACCAACTTGGCCGGGCATCATATCGGAACCGTCGAAACGGAAGGTATCGGCATTAAGAAGTATTTCGGCATATTTCCTGTTTGCTTCAGTTGGGTACCAGTCAAGGTCTGCATCCTTATGCGGAGCAACTACACCGCCGGATTCAACCCATTCTTTAATAGAATCACCAGTTGCGAGAAAGCGCATAACCGCACGTACTTCAGGACGGTCTGTAAAAGCTCCCATGATGTCGCCTGCACCGAGGACCGGCTTTCCTTGCTCCTCATCTATCGGCGGGAGGTAAAAGAAGTCAATATCTTCACCTACCCTAGCGCTTTCTGGAAAGAAATCGGTGATAAAACTTGCCTGTCTATGCAACATCGCTTTTGGAGGATCCGTAAATAAAGGCTCCGTTGCATCGCCAAAGGGAACGGTTAGGATGCTGTTGCGCCCACCGAGGACTAAGTCCTGATTAAACCATATCTCGGCCATTATTTTGCAGGCCCGTTTTACCTCTTCCGAATGGAAGGGTAGTTCTCCCTTGACCCACGCATCGTATTTCTCGGGGCTCACCGTCCTCAACATAATATCTTCAAGCCAGTCGGTAGCAACCCAGCCTGTAGCCCCGGAACTTTCTATTCCGATGGACCAGGGAGTGTATCCGTCCTTTACCATTTGCCGAGAGAGGGCCATCATTTCATCCCAGGATTCCGGTACTTCGTACCCTTCTTCTTCAAACTCATTTTTTGGATACCACACCAAACTTTTTACGTTTGCCCGATACCATACCCCCGCCATAATATCATTCATAGTAGCAATATCGATCCAGCTCTGATCGTAATATTGTTTGAGGTATCCATCTTTAAACCAAGTGCTGATGTCCTGGACTTTACCCCGGGAAACGAAGTCCTGCAGTAAACCTGGTTGGGGAAAAGCTGCAATATCAGGGGGATCTCCGCCTTCAACACGAACGGTAATCAATGATTCAAAATCACTCGACCCCTCATAACGAACCTCTATTCCGGTAGCTTCTTCAAACTTAACCATACTTTTCTCAAAAAGCTTTGAACCAGGTTCTACAAACGCCCCAAAGATGTTAACCTTTGTGCCGGACAGGTCTTTACCATTAGTCCAGGGGTTGTCGGTGTAGTCAGTAGCGGCAGCCCCACTTTTTTCTTCACTGTCCTTCTGTTTCTCCGCACTCTCAGAGTCCTGCCCGCAGGCGGTAACACTTAAAAGTGCTCCAAGGGTTACAATCACAAGTAGAAACTGTAACACTTTTTTCGGTACATTTTTTTTCGGTACCATACTCTTACTCCTCCTATTTAATGTAATTCCTTATCTGAATCCCCTAGGATCCGTACTATATACGCTTCATAGGGTCTCAAATCCTGTTTTCTATTTTTCAATTTTTTTTCCCATTGATTGTTTTTATAATTTGAATACACAAGTTCCACCGCAGCTGTGTCAGGTGGAAAGGACAGCAGCTCCGAGAGATCGACATTAACCCTCTCTTTGCTCATATTTGCATAGATAAGATAATCACCCTCAGGTTGAAACTCGGGTTGAAGTTTCTTAAAACCAACAACCTGTTGCTCACTTTTCAACGGTACAAACCTTCCATGGCTAAGGGCCGGACAATTTTTTCTCAGAGAAATAAGTTTTTGATATTCGGCAAAAATTGAAGGACCGCCGCTCCGGTCGTGTGCCACATTTATCTCTTTATATCGCCTTCCAAGGGGAATCCATGGGTTTTGCTGTGAAAAACCTCCGTACTCATCCCCGGTCCATTGCATCGGACTGCGTGCATTATCCCGGCTCATATAGCGGATTTTATTCATGAGTTCTTCCTCGGTTTTGCCTTTTTCACGCTCATAATGATAAAAATTCAAAGTATCCACATCTCTGTAATCAGAGATATCGAGATAATCAGCATTCGGCATTCCGATTTCTTCTCCATAATAGATAAAGGGAGTGCCGGTAAGGCTCAGCAAAAGAACCGCCAGCATAGAGGCCGATTCATAATGGTACTCGCCGTCATTACCAAACCGACTTACAGGCCTAGGCTGATCATGGTTCGCGAAAAAGTTTGCCGGCCATGCACGCCCATCTAAACCCTGCTGCCATCGGGACAATCTCAGTAAAAAATCAGAGGCGGACCAAGGGCGGATATCCCATTTTCCTCCCTTGCCATGATCAATTTCCATAAGGTCCATCTGAAATACTGCATCAAGCTCTTCACGATCATAGCCGCTGAGCTGAAGTACATCGTCAAATTCAGCCCCTGGACATTCACCAACTCCAAAAATTTCGCTATCCCCGCTTAAGGCTTTTTGTCGCATTTCCCGTAAATAACTATGTAACTTCGGACCGTTTACAAAGTAAGGGGTCCCCTTTACCACAAGAGGGTCCAGAACTCTGGTGTCCTCCGGAAAAGAGGTATCCTTGCTGATCATATTGATTACATCCATACGAAATCCGTCGATTCCGAGGGATGTCCACCAATTCATGATCCTGTATACCTCATTCCGCACCCTCGTGTTTGCCCAGTTTAGATCAGCCTGATGTTCATCAAAGAGGTGCAGGTAGTATTGAGAACGGAGGGGATCATATTTCCAGGCGGACCCTCCAAAAAAGGAGTTCCAGTTATTCGGAGGCCCAGAAGCTTTTCCATCTCTCCAGATATAATAATCACCATAGGGCCCCTCCGGATCTTCTCTGGAGGACTGAAACCATGAGTGTTCGGTGCTTGTATGATTCACTACAAGGTCCATAATTACCTTCATACCCTGGGAGTGAAACTCCCGAAGCATCTCTTCGAACTCTTCTCTAGTGCCGTAATCCGGATGGATACTCTGGTAATCGCTAATGTCGTACCCATAATCATTGTTTGGGCTGGAATAAATCGGATTAAGCCACACCGCATCGATCCCAAGTTCCTTTAAGTAGGGAATTTTTTCTCTTATCCCACGGATATCACCGATTCCATCCCCATTAGAATCTTTGAAGCTTCTTGGGTATATTTGATAGAAAACCGCGTTTTGCCACCACTTTGAATTAGTCGTCATGTAAGCCTCGGGTATTTTGAAAATTTGTTGTGCGACTTTTTTTCGAATTTTCTATTGTTGTATCTCCTGTTGAATTACCCTTTGTAAGCGCAGGAGCGGTATCTCGCACTACCAGAGAGGGCTGCACGATTTTTTGAAGGACCCTTTCCCGATCGTGACCCTCCAATAGCTCAACCAAACGGGTGCACGCATTACGGACTATCTCTTTATGAGGCTGATGAACAGTTGTGAGCTCGGGCGAGAGGAGACTGCTCATTCGGATATCGTCATACCCGACTAGTAGAATATCTTCAGGAATATGAAATCCCAACGGGGAGAGTGATTCAATGAGACCAAAGCAAGTAATGTCCGCCTGCGCAAAAATCCCGTCAATTTGATCAAGCTGGTCAGCATAACGTTTTACTACTTTTGCTCCCGCACTATACGTTGCATCACAAGAAAAGACCAAGTGTTCATGTACCGGAAGACCTGCCTCAGCATGGGCACGACGGTACCCTTCAGTACGCTCCTTAAATTGACGCTCCCTCTCTGTAATGCAAAGGATGCGGCGACACCCGTGCTGTATCAGGTGTTTGGTGGCTATATACCCCCCGTATTCGTGATCGGCATACACAAAATTTACATCTCGTGATTCAAACCCATAGGGAAGAAAATGGAGTAATACAAAGGGAATCCCCGATTTTTCAATTGCTGCGTAGTCGGCCGGTTCAAATTCAGGCTGAATAAGCAGCATTCCGTCGATTTTTTTCTGTTGTATGAGTCTGCGGATATTACTTTCGCCGTTCGTCTTATTTTTAGTAAAGGTTACTATCGGGTCCAGTCCTGCTTCTTCCAGTATTTCTCGAATGTTTCGCAAAAGCATACCGGCATAATAAAAGTTATCTTCATTATCGAGAGACTCGGGGTAGATAACGCCTATAGTACTGTTACGACTGGTAGCTAAGCTTCGAGCACTCATGTTTGCCTGAAAGTCGTAGGATTCTGCTAGTGCCTTAATTTTTTCTCGGGTAGCTTTAGAAATTGAGGGATGGTCGTTGAGACTTCTGGAGACAGTTGAAAGACTCGTACCTGCTAGTCGTGCGATATCCTTCATCGTTATCCTGCTGATAGTGTTACCCTCCGTTTCTAATAGGACCGATTTTACCTTCAACCGCTGCTGTGCTTTCGCAGCTGTTCTTTTCTTAAAAACAAGCGCTTTCAATTTCTATATTTTTACTGCACAATATTATATTATGTTTTATGCAACCGCTTGCACTAAATATAGAATACACCCTCACACACTACAAGTCAAGGGATATTCTGTACACACCAGCAATTCGCAAGGTAGATAATTTTGGATATTTTTCACATTGCGAATGCTCACATTTACACAGAGGCACTTGATTTATAAAATACTGGTAAAAATACTGTAGCGGAGGGAGGTTTTTTCCCTTTTTACTTATTTCGGCCTTTGATATTATTACGCGTGGAGCATCCAGCATGGTATCGCCTAGACAACACAGCCAATCTCTATCCATCGGTTATAAATCGTAGAAATACTACATTGTTCCGGATAGCCGTGCATCTTACCGAGCCGGTCCATATCGACAGGCTCTCCAGGGCTTTAGAGAGAATAGTGCCGCGTTTTCCCTATTATCAGGTTCATGTACGAAAGGGGGCCTTCTGGTATACCCTGGAAGAGAACCCTCGCATTCCACTACCGGTTATCGACAGTAAAAGCCCGTGTCGCTATATGCCTATCAAACAACGTGGGGTGTTCCCCTTTAGAATACGCGTGTTCGGCCGCACTATTGCCCCTGAGTTTAGTCATGCCCTCACAGATGGTACCGGAGCACTCATATTTACAAAGTCTTTGTTGGCCACATACCGTCTTATAGACCTCTCTTCATCCTCCCCTGAGTACAAAGAACTGTACAGAGAATATGCGGCGGACCCTGAAATATTCTTGTTCGACACCCCTGCGAGGGATGAGGAGTTTGAGGATGCATTCCTCAGTCATTTCGACCCGACTATACCCACCCCTGATCAAGAGAAAAAAGTGTTTCATTTACCTGGGAAAAAACTGCCTATAGGTACATATCGTGTACGCACCGGTGATATGTCGGTCCAAAAAATAATTGACCTTGCAAAAGAACACAATGCTAGTATAACGGAGTTTCTCTCCGGAGTGTATTTTTACAGTTTGCAGCACATACAGGAACATGTTTTTTCAAACAAAATCCGAGGTCGATGGGACCCCTTATCCGTGATGTTGCCGGTTAATTTGCGAGGCCTATTACCGAGCTCTACAATGAGAAACTTTTTTTTAACCCTCAATCCCCTCCTTGATACCCGCCTGGGACACTACGAATTGGATGAAATAATCCAAAGGGTACACCATTTTATGAAGACCCAGCTGGACCACCGGCATTTGAAACAGCAAATAACTAGAAACGTAAAGGGAGTTGTGCACCCCTTATTAAGAATTTCCCCTCTTTGGGTAAAAAACATCGGACTGAAGATGATTTATCGGGATTTCGGTGAAAGCAGGTTTTCAGGAAGCATCTCAAACCTGGGACGGGCGGTTTTCCCACCCTCCCTAGAAGATATTATTGAAACCCTGGAGTTTGTCCCTCCACCCAGCTCAACCCTCGGAGTAAAATGCGGAGTAATTAGCTATAGGGGACGATTACGTCTTACCTTCGGAAGTCTGATTGAAGAAACTGCTCTAGAAAGACTTGTGTTTACCACACTAAGAAGTTACGGTATACCGATAAAGTTAACAGGTAACTGGAAAGGAGAAGAGTAGTGCCATATTGCCCCTACTGTGGAGTTGAAGTTGATAGGGAGACCACCAAATGCCCCCTCTGTGCTACGGCCATACCAACCGAAGGTCCGCCACCGCTACTGAAGGATGAGTATCCCCATAAAGAGCATCAACTCTACTATAAACGGCGTCCCTTTACTGCCGAGGAGAAACGTTCGGTCTTCTGGTTTTTTAGTCTCTTGTTCTCTGTTCCCCTTACCATTGTAATAGTAGTCGATCTTCTGCGGGATTGGCTTATTAGCTGGTCCCTATTTCCACTGGTGGGCATAATTGGAGTCTGGATAGGAATAGCAATTGGTCTGTTTTTCCGCCGTACCTGGTTACTGTATGTGCTGTACTCGATTCTTATTGTGTTGTTGAGTCTGATAATAAATACTCTGGCAGGAGCTTTTCATTTATTTTTGTATTGGAATCTTCCTATTATCATTATGACGGCACTAGGTATTACCCCCTGTGCTCTGTATGCAAAATATACTACCCGTAAAGGATTCAATGTTCTTGGAATGATCATGTGGGCGATTGCCCTGTTCTGTGTTGGTCTCGATTTTTTAATCAGCGCGAACACCGACACACACCACCTACTTCAAGGGTGGTCGATTATTGTAGCGGCGGCCTTGGGCCCGGTGGGGGCCCTACTGATGTATGTACACTACCGGTTTGGAAAAACCATGTCCTTTAAACGATTCTTTCACGCCTGAAACTACTAGGCATAAAACAAAAGCAGCGGGAAGTTGGAGGTGAGGGGAGTTGAACCCCTGTCCTACTGGGCACCCTGTAAGCTTCTACAAGTTTAGTCTCGACTTGTTATTTCGGAAATAGAACGGTGTCGAAACAAAACCAACTATCTCCTAAGTACGACTTTAGTGTCCCCGGCAACCGTCGCACATGGAGCCGAGCAAGTCCCGGTTTCTTTCAAGCATCTACTCCCTCGGAACAGCGTGAGTAGGGCCCGAGACTACGTTATTTACGCAGCCATTGCAAAATCTGCATTATTGTCTGCAGTTAAATTGGGTGTCCAGTTTAAGGAGTTAGGCAGCTCCACTTGCAACTTACAGCCGTGCAGGACCAGCAGTCGAATCCGGTACACCCCCGCGGCTATATATAAAGTAACATGTTACAATGATAAAATCAATAAGAACAGTGCCTTGTACAGGCTATTTGAGCCGGTCCCGCATTTCCCGTTCGGCATCTCGTTTCAGATCTTTGTTTTTTATCGACTGTCGTTTATCGTGGGTCTGCTTTCCTTTGCAGATGCCTATAAGCACCTTAACCATCCCGCCTTTAAGATACACCTTCAACGGTACAAGGGTATATCCGCGTTCGTCTACCCGCCTTTGGAGGCGCTTAATCTCCTGCTTATGGGCCAAGAGTCTGCGTTCACGGGTAGGGTCATGGTTGTATATATTTCCAAACTCATAGGGCGATATATGAAATCCGTAGAGTATCAGTTCTCCGTTTTTCACTCGGGCATAGGAATCGGTAAAAGAAAACTTGCCGTTCCGCATCGATTTTACTTCTGTTCCCTGAAGCTCTATGCCGCACTCCAGAGTGTCCTCCACGGTATAGTTAAAATGGGCTTTTCTATTGTTGGACAGAATTTTAATTCCAGTTGCAGTTTTAGCCATATTTAGTCCTCTTTCGGTTCTAAGACAATTCTAAACCCGACAAAGGGCGTACACCATTGGGGTGGATGCGATGCACGCCGCCATACAGGTACTTCCGAAACACGGTTTGCCCAGCTTCCACCTCGGAGCGCTTTCTCGCTTCCTTCAAAACCCGGCAGGGCAGCTCCATATTGTCCATCCAACACATCCGAGGGGAAATACCAATTCTCACACCATTCCCATACATTACCCTGCATATCAATGAGTCCAAGACGGCCTTCTCGGCTGAAATTACCGCTCTGGGGTCTGTCGAATCCACTGCTGCGTTCAATAATCCGGGCTCCGCTGTTTTTTCTTGCAGCATATTCCCACTCAGCTTCAGAGGGCAGTCGTACATGAAACCGTGATTTTAGATCATCAGGTAATTGTTCTTCAAACCATTTTGAATATGCCCGTGCCGCATACCAGGATACCCCTGTAACAGGCAGTGTTACATCAGAGCTGTTTTGCTCTAGGTACTGCAAATAGTGCTCATCAACCAGCCCTTCGTCCATTAACTCATCCAGATTGCTCTTATCCCATTTAGGTTGATCCTCAATAAAACGGCTGTATTGACTCCGAGTAACTTCGCCGCTTGAAATATAAAATTTAGAGATCTTTTCCATATGGGGAAACTCGCTCAGCTCAACATAGTCAATTTTTGATGCGAAAGACACGTCGTTGTTGCCGATCGGGACCATCTCCGGGGGTACGACTTCGATAAATGTAGAGTCGGTTATTTGCAACGGAATAGATTGTATACCGCTTTTAGAATACACTTGCGAGAACTTGAGGCCCTCGACATACTCTTCAAGTTTTTTCCTATCCGCTATAAAACCCGCGTCCTTCTCAAGCCTTTCAAGTTCCCTTTCGACATACAAAGCGGCAAGTTCCCTGGGCGCCCCCACGGAGACCAATGCATCCTCGGCTTCGCGCAACAATTGAGATGATACGGATTGAGAGGTGTATTCTATTTCAGACAGATCTCGAAATTCCGAGGAGTGAAGGGAGCGTATTGTCGCAACCACATCTACTATCTGCTCAAAAGAGTTGATGTTATTTAAGAGCATGTAAGTAAAATTATACAACTCTCTTGGTATATCTCCTTTTTCAATCCCTCCCAGGGCATTTTCAGTAGTATTTTTTTCAGCGGCATAGTATTCTCTTACAGCCTGCACCCCCCGAAAGGGATATCTATACCTTTCATAGAAAGAGCCCACTAAAGCCCAATTGGATATTTGTTCAAACCTCCATTTGAGATAGTTTGATTTGTGGGAAAAATTCATATGAGCAGAATAACTCTCGGCGCGGTCAAAAAATAGGGTTCCTAGTATCTTCCCTGGAACATCTATTTCCGATACTTTTTCTGAGAAAAAGGGCTTTTCGTACCTAAGCTCATGAACTCCCGCAGAAACAAAACCTGTCACAGGGGTGGACCCAATATAGGTGCCGTCTACAAATACGGAAGCTCCGGCAGGGGCGGAAGTAAAGTGGACCTTTGAGCCGTGATTTCGTAATCCGGGAAACGCTAAAATAAAAAATAAAATGAGGACAATAAGAATTGCATATAGTATTGTAAGATAGAGCCCCGGGGCCATACCAAACAGTGGCTTTAGTTTCACATCAGAGACTTCAGGTACTTCGATGTGTTTCTTTTTCTTTTTCATGTTTGGAAATGTACCTTTTAGGTTCCAACTTGTCAATGTAACATATCTATGCTAATAATTGATTGGACCTGAGCTGAAGGAGTCTCAATGGATAAATGGTTTGAATCTGTTCAAAGTGTTACTGAAAGGTATCTCACCCGTCGTAAAAGAAAAAAAGCCTACATAAAGGCCAAACAGAAAGCAAAAAATCCCATTATCGACTGGATTGAAGCTTTTTTATGGGCTGCCATTGTGGTACTACTCATAAATCAGTACATTGCTCAAGCGTACCAAATTCCCTCCGGTTCAATGAAAGAGACCCTTAAAATTCAGGATCGGATTTTTGTAAATAAAATGATATACGGGCCTGAGTTAATTCCCGGTGCATTAAAGCTGCCCGGTTTTACTTCACCAAGCAGGGACGAAGTCATTATCTTTGAAAGCCCAACCTATATTTCAAAGGGGCCTCTGTTTGATACACTGCAGCGGCTCATATATATGCTTACTTTTTCTATGGTCGACATTGACCAGGATGCCGAGGGCAACCCAAAACCCCACTTTCTCATTAAACGGGGAGTCGGTATGGCGAAAGACAGAATCCGGTTTGTGCAAGGCGAATTGGAACTGCGGCCGCCGGGTTTTAGAAACTGGGTGCCGGAAGAACAGTTTAGAGACCTCTCGGGGCTTCGGGACAGAACGAAACGCCTAATAGAACCCTCTGCATATCCGTACATTAAAGCCTCCGCCTTTCATGATGCCTTCCAAAGTGCGGGACTGCCTGCGTCTCGTGAGTTGGCACGTAAGGCTGAACAAATGCCGCAGGTCACAGATATGTTTGAATGGATGAAGTACAGAAATGAAATGCTGTATAAAATATATCCCCATGACCGCCGATCAGGCTCACTTTGGCGTAAATTCGATACCGGGTGGTATATTGCCGAGGGATTTGTTTTTCCTTTAGGAGATAATCGAGACAATTCAAGGGACGCTCGCTATTTTGGTCCGGTTTCATTAGAAAATGTACTGGGAAGGGCGATGTTGGTTTATTGGCCCTTGAACCGTTTTGGAACTATAAAGTAACGGGGAGAATAATGTCGAAAAGGACACGCGCACTACGCTACTACCGCAGTTACAAACCCCAGGGCCCGATTAAAAAGAGTATTCGTTTCTTCATCAAACTGGTTGTTGTGGTCTTTCTGCTGTATATGCTTGTCGGGACCTTCCTATTTAACTCCTATCAAATTGCCCCATCACATTTCTCCTCAACACAAGATTCGGAAAAGCAGACTGTCTATGCCGGCCGCGTTCTCGCAACTCCCATCTTGTACGGCCCAAAAATGCGGATAATCAACTATCGGGTTCCGGCTATCAGAACACCGAAACGGGGTGGCTTGGTAGTTACTGAAACGGGAACCTTCTCTGATATGAAGTGGTATACATTGGCGCTAAATACTCTGGCAAAATTTTTTACCTTCAATAATTTTATTTTCTTTGAAGAAAACGAGTTTTCCCATGTAAGCCGTTTTCAAATAATGCGGGTGGTTGGAATGCCGGGGGATGAGTTAAAACTCGATAACTACAGGCTCAAAGTGAAAACACCAACCTCGAACTACTTTATCGACGAACAAGAGGTTATTCAGTCGGATTATACCCTCATTGTTCCGAGCCTCAATTCCCCATCCCAGGACACTCAAGGGTTATCGGGAAATCATCCTGCAATCGCGCTGTCTGAGGGTGAGTACCTGTTGGCCCCCGATGACAGGAGTCATTTTGCCCTTTCAAAATACTGGAGACCAACTACGATGAGGGACATTATATCAAAGGTCCTGTTGGTGTATTGGCCCCGCTTTCAATTTTTATAGACCTGTTCTTTTACAGACCTGTTCTTTTGTAAAATTCAGAATTGTAGAAGCACCCTAGTTAAAACTATATCTAGTGAGATAGAAGTATTAGAATGCCGGATATTTCCTTTTCCAACATTTCTCCTTTTGACAAGAATTATCACTATTCGGAACTGCCTCTCTACGTGCATGTTCCCTTCTGCCGAAAAAAGTGCGGGTACTGTGACTTTTTTTCACACCCCTCGCAGAACCGGCAGCTCCAGGAAAAAGTTGTATCGGGGATATTGATCCAGATGGAGTCGCTGTTACAGAGCCTTGAGCCGGAACGCATTCCAAGCATCTACATAGGGGGAGGCACCCCGAACTCACTTCCCCCAAAGCTCTTTCAGAAACTCATAAAAGGTATACACGCACTTGCTTCACCTTATCTGCAGAGTTACCTGCAGAGCACCTCTTTTGAATGGACGGTTGAGCTAAATCCCGAATTAATTACCGATGAGCAGCTCTTTTTTCTAAAGGATACAGCTGTAAATCGATTGAGCCTAGGTGTTCAGAGTTTTTCTCAATACTCTTTAGACCTTATTGAGAGAAATGCCGGCATCACCGAAACCCTCACCGGGCTTTCTCGTGTGGCCGATCACTGGGATAAACGCTGGAATCTGGATATTATCACCGGTGTGCCTGCCCAAAGTATTGAGGATGCGGTATATGATATTAACAGCGCCCTTTCTTATAATCCATCCCATATTTCACTCTATACCCTCGGTATCGAAGCACACACACCACTCTATGAAAAGGTACAATCGGGCAAGATACTACCTAAAAGTTGTGACGATACAGCGGAATTTTTGCTTCACTTGTGGGAAATTCTGAGGGAAAAGGGGTTTCGACATTACGAGATTTCGAATTTTGCCCTTCCCCAAGAAGAAAGTCGTCACAATTTGTACTATTGGCACCTACAACCCTATGCAGGGCTTGGGCCGGGTGCAGTCTCCACTTTGAGGGCCCCCCAGGGAAACCCCGCACGGCTAATAATTCCCCCCGCAATGCACGAATTCGCCTCTAGCGATAATCCTATCTCTCTTCTCGAAGGGGAAAGCGTAAGCCCCCATCAATTCCTACTTGAATATTTGATGATGGGTTTGAGGACCATTCCGGGTATTGATATAGAAGCTTTTAAGAGTATTTTTAATGTGGAACTGCAAGACCTCCTTGCCGAAACCCTTCAGGAACATTTACGCCGGAAAAATATGCGTTTGCACACTGTTGACGCACACACTTACATAAGCCTTACCGAAGCTGGTATGATGATACTCGACCATATTCTGGTGCAGGGGGCACGGGAAATTGAGAATCATAAGGAGCTGCCCCTCGCTTTGCACTGGCCGCTGTAAGATGCAATAAAAAGTTATAAGAACAGCATTTCGCAATGTGAAAAATTTTTAAAATTTTTCACATTGCGAATGCTCACATTTTGTGTAAGATAGGTAGTTTATCTTAAAGATGGTGTGGGTATTCTCATTTTGGAAGTCACAGGACTTCCAAAATCAGAATACCTGTTATAAGAACCCAGAATCTTGACTGTCGCCCCTCATTGTGGTAGTTTTTATAAAACTTTTTTTTATTACGACAGGTATACCTAGACCAGGTATCATCAAAATATTAAGGAGCAGCGATGTCCGGCCACAATAAATGGTCTTCCATTAAGCATAAAAAAGGCGCCCAAGACGCCAAACGTGGTAAGATTTTTAGCAAAATTATCAAAGAAATTACAGTAGCAGCCCGTTCCGGCGGTGGTGATCCTGAAACCAACCCTACTTTGCGTACCGCAGTCACAAAAGCAAAAGCAGAAAATATGCCTAAAGATAATATCGAAAGGGCCATAAAAAAAGGGACCGGGGAAATCGGCGGAGTTGATTATATCGAATTGACATATGAGGGGTATGGTCCTGGTGGAACGGCGATCCTCATTGAAACGCTTACGGATAATAAAAATCGGACCGCCGCAGACATACGCAGTATTTTCACTAAACAGGGCGGCAACCTCGGTGAAACCGGCTGTGTATCTTACCTTTTTCAGCGCAAAGGAATTCTCACCTTCGATGCCGCACACTACTCTGAAGATGAAATTTTAGAGGCAGCCCTCGAAGCTGGGGCAGAGGATGTATCCAGT
>Ga0209947_1000897_pt1 | contig 18263 bp, 12 predicted proteins | sample SalPonR2_B_D2_MG_FD_185706 | JGI IMG/M metagenome (GOLD analysis project Ga0209947, IMG submission 185706) | Salt pond soil microbial communities from South San Francisco under conditions of wetland restoration - Salt Pond MetaG R2_B_D2_MG... ... | reverse complement strand
CGCAGCGCCTATTACGAGCGCAACCGCTTTGCCGATGTCTTTGCGAGTGCCAACCGTGCGCCGCTTTGGCTCATGCAGGACATCCGGCGGATTGAGGGCGTGCGCGCCGCCGATGCACGCATTTCACAATTCGCGGTGCTGGATGTGCCGGGACGAAAGGAAACCGTCACCGCACGCATCCTTTCGCTGCCCGCCACGGGGAACCCTCGCCTCAACCTGCCAATTCTGCAAGCCGGGCGGCTGCCGTCGCCCGACGCCGTGACCGAAGTCGCCGTCAATGCCCCCTTCGCCTTGGCCAACGATATGAAGCCCGGCGATACCTTTCACGTCAATCTCAACGGACACCGGCGCGAGGTGACCCTGACCGGCACGCTTCTGTCACCGGAATTCATCTATACTATCGGCCCCGGCGCCCTGATGCCCGATAATGAAACCTTTGGCGTAGTCTGGATGCCCGAAACTGCTGTTGCAGCGGCTTTTGACATGGACGGGGCCTTCAACAACGTCACCCTCAAGCTGAGCCGAGAGGCAAACACTCAGAATGTGATCGACCGTCTCGACACCTTGCTCGAGCCCTATGGCGGACTGGGCGCCTATGGCCGCGACGTGCAGGTCTCCAACAGCTTCATCGAGTCCGAACTCGAGCAGCTCAAGACCACCGCTATGATTCTGCCACCGATCTTCTACGCGATTTCGGCGTTTCTGGTGGCCTTGGTGATGAGCCGCATCATCGCGTTGGAGCGCAGCGAGATCGGTCTGCTGAAGGCGATCGGCTATTCCGATGTCGAGATTTGCGTGCACTACTTGCTGCTGGCGGTGCTGATCGCGATGGCGGGCACGTTGATCGGCTGGGGGGCGGGCACATGGCTGGCGCGGGCACTGGCGCGGCTCTACGCCCAATTCTTCGACTTTCCCTACCTGATCTACAATCTCGATCTGGGCACCTATGCGCTGTCGGGCCTTCTGGCGATTGCAAGCGCGGCCATGGGCGCGGGGCGCAGTGCCTTGCGCGCCGCACGTCTGCCACCCGCCGTGGCGATGGCTCCGCCCGCGCCGCCGCGCTTCAAACGCACGTGGCTCGATCAGGCGATGGCGGTGCTGCGCCTGTCGCAGCCGGTGGTGATGATTCTGCGCAGCCTGCTGCGCTGGCCGCTTCGCTCGGCGCTCACGGCGCTGGGGTTGGCCTTTGCAGTCGCCGTCCTGGTCGCGACAAGCTTCTTCCCGGCAGCGCTCGACGAACTGGTTTCGACCACGTTCGACCGGTCCAACCGGCAGGATGCCATGCTGATGTTCGATCCGGATATCCCCGAAACCGCGTTGGCAGAGGTGGCAAGTTTACCCGGTGTCATGCGCGCCGAAGGTCAGCAATTCCAGTCCGTCGTGCTGCGCCATGGTCATCGCGAGAAGGACGTCGCCATCGAGGCCCGTCGCCCCGGTGCCGATCTTGCCCGGATCATCGCGTCCGACGGGCGCGCTGTCGATCCGCCATCGCAGGGGCTTATGTTGTCGCAGCGGCTGGCAGGACAATTGGGCGTGCGGCCGGGCGATATCATCGAGGTCGAATTCCTCGGCGGGATCAACGAGACGCATGATGTACCGGTGGTGGGGCTGGTGACGCAATATATCGGCCTCGGGGCCTACATGGACCTCGACACGCTCAGTCGCCTGTTGCGGCAGACACCGCAGATCTCGGTCGCCAATCTCAAGTTGGACGCGCAGGCCCTGCCACAATTGCACCGGGTGCTCAAGGACACACCCGAACTCAGTGGGCTGATCGACATGACCAAGATGCGTCGCTCCTTCGAGGCGACAATCCGTCAGAATGTGGATATCATGACCACGATCTACATGACGGTCGCGGTACTGATCACCGTGGGTGTGGCCTATAACGGCGCGCGTATCCAATTGTCAGAACGGGCGCGCGAACTGGCCAGCCTGCGCATCCTGGGCTTTTCGCGCGGCGAGGTATCCTTCATTCTCGTAGGCGAAACCATGATCCTGGCGCTTCTGGCGCAACCGCTTGGCTGGCTCCTCGGGGCCGGGATCGCCAAAGCGCTGGCGGATGGATCAGCCAGTGACCTTTACGAAATACCGCTGGTGCTGAAACCGGCGGGCTTCGCATTGGCCAGCCTCGTGGTGCTGACGGCGGCACTGGTCTCGTCTCTGGTGGTGCGGCGGCGGTTGGACCGGCTCGATCTGGTGCAGGTGATGAAAACACGTGAGTAGGGGATATCCATGAAAACCAGAACTGTCATACTCACAGCCCTTGGTGTCCTGACCGCGGGGATGTTGGGGATCGTCGCCTTCCAGACCGAGCCGGTGCCGGTGGATATCGCCCCGGTCCAGCGCGCGCCCATGCAGGTCACGGTCGATGTCGAGGGCGAAACCCGGATCGCCGAGGTCTACGAGGTCGCCGCTCCCATCCGAGGCGTGGCGCGCCGCTCACCTGTCCGGGTGGGCGATGCCGTGACGGCGGGCGAAACCGTGGTCGCCCTGATCGACCCTGCCGCCTCGGACCTGCTGGACCCGCGAAGCCGGGTTCAGGCCGAAGCAGCGGTGCGCGAGGCCGAGGCCGGTCTGCAAATGGCGCGCAGCCGCCTGCGCCAGACCCAGGAGGAGCTGCAACTGGCCCAAAGCGAATTCCGCCGTGCCAAGGAACTCGTCGAGCGTGGCGTCGCCTCGCTGACCCGCCTGGAAAACGCCGAACAGACACTTGGCGTGCGGCAGGCTGCACAGCAGGCCGCGATCTCCAGCCTCACAATGGCCAAGGGCGCGCTCGATCGCGCCCGCGCGGGGCTGATCGAGCCCACCGGCAACGCCAGCACGACCGAGGCGTGCTGCCTTCAGATCACCGCCCCGGTCGACGGGCGCATTCTGGATATAGAGGTGATCAGCGAACGCCCCGTTGCGGCGGGCATGCGCCTGCTGTCGATCGGCGCGCCAGATGATCTTGAGATTGTGGCGGATGTGCATTCAGCCGACGCCGTGCGCTTGGAAGTCGGGGACCGCGCAATCATTGAGCGATGGGGCGGCGAGGGCGTGCTGGAGGCGCGGGTGTCAAAGATCGAGCCGTCCGGCTACACCAAGGTGTCGGCCCTTGGCATCGAGGAACAGCGCGTCGATGTGGTGTTCGAGATAATCTCTCCGGTCGCGCAACGCCGGTCCCTTGGACATGGCTTTGCCGTCTATTTGCGGGTGGTCGAATGGGAAAGGAACGACATTCTGCAAGTCCCGCTCAGCGCGTTGTTCCGACAGGATGGCACGTGGGCCGTCTTCGTCGCCAAAGACGGCGTGGCCCGGTTGCGACCGGTGGACATCGGTCGGATGAATGATCTGTCCGCCGAGATCCTCGAGGGGCTTTCGGTCACCGATAAGGTGTTGGTTCACCCGAATGAGCGGGTTGAAGATGGACGGTCCATCGGTGCGCGAAATACCTCTGAAGACGCATTGTAAGCGGTGTCGGTCTGGCTTTTTCAGAAGAAGCGTCAAGTGTTTGTGGCGGCCATAACGGGAAACCCCGTTGACTGGTCAGCCCCTTGAGGTGCCCCAGAACTGTAGATGCTTTACTTGGTAATCTTGGAACCGGGGAGAGACCGATATGAACAAGGGCCCTGGGAAACATGTCAGGACGCAGACCCGGTGTGAAAATGAAACTCCGTCGCGGGCGCAGGGTGCGTTCATTCACTTTTGTCACTCCATTTCTATCAGCCTGTCCTCGTCAACTGATCCCATGCAATGTTTTGGTTTCCAGATAGTCCTCCAGCCCCATGATGCCGCCTTCGCGACCGTTTCCGGATTGCTTGTAACCACCGAAGGGCGACCCATAGTTGAGCCCGGCCCCATTGACGTGGACGGCACCGGCCCGAAGGCGCGCCGCGACACGCTCGGCCCGGTTCAGGCTGCCGGTCTGAACAAAAGCGGCAAGCCCATAGGGCGTGTCGTTGGCAAGCCGGATGGCCTCGTCTTCGTCACTGAACGGAATGATGACCAGTACGGGCCCAAAGATCTCTTCTTGTGCGATGCGCATGCCGTTCGACACGTCGCCAAAGATCGTGGGCTTGACGAACCAGCCGGTTTCGAACCCGTCCGGCTTGCCCGGGCCTCCTGCGAGAAGGGTCGCGCCCTCGTCGATCCCGATCTGGATCATCCTCTGGACCCGGTCGAACTGAATACGGTCAAAGAGCGGGCCGATATGATCGCCTTCCTGTGCCGGATCACCCGGCGCGATGTCCTCGGCCACCCGCTTTGCGATCTTCAGTACGTCGTCATAACAGCGGCGTTCGACCAGCAGACGAGTCGGCGCATCGCAGGATTGTCCTGTATTGAACATGCATTCCTGAACCGAGGCAGTCACCCGTGCCTCCAGATCACAATCGGCGAAGACAAGATTGGGCGATTTCCCACCCAGTTCCAGCGTCACGCGCTTAACTGTCTCTGCGGCATCGCGGGTCACGGCGATGCCGGCGCGGGTCGAGCCGGTAAATGACATCATTTGTACGTCCTGATGACGTGACAGCTCCGCGCCAACGGTCGGGCCGTCACCGTTGACAAGGTTGAATACCCCCGGCGGATAGCCTGCGTCATGAATGATCTCGGCATAGATCATGGCCGAGATCGGCGTATACTCGGATGGCTTCAGGATGCAGGTGCAGCCGGTCGCCAGCGCCGGAACAACCTTGAGCGCGATCTGGTTCATCGGCCAGTTCCACGGCGTGATCAGCCCGCAAACGCCAATCGGTTCGCGCAACAGGATGTCGCCATTGGCCAGCGTCTCGCGCTCGTCCAATTGCTCCAGCGCGTCGATGAATCCTTGAAGATGGCCAATGGCGGCATCGGCCTGCACGTCGCGCGCCATGGTAATCGGCGCACCCATTTCCATACGCATGGCCTGCGCGAGATCCTCTAAGCGGTCCTCCGTCCTCGCCTTCAGTTTCTTCAGAAGCGCAAGGCGCGTGGCCTTGCCCAGCTGTGAAACAGTATCGAAGGCGCTCTTCGCCGCGGCAACGGCCTTGTCCACGTCGACCGCATTGCCGAGCGCGACAGTCCCAATACTCTCTTCAGTTGCCGGATTGAGGACCGGCATGGTGGCGTCCGAGACCGGATCGACCCACTGGCCGCCGATATAGAATTTTTTCAGGTTTTCCATGTGATGAGATGCTCCTGAGTCAGCGCGCCTTGGCGATGGCGGTTTCCACGAGGGCGCGCATTTCGGTGAGGTCCGCCGCGCGCGGGTTCGTGCCCGCCGCACTATCGAGCAGCGCCTTTTCAGCGATGCGATCCACACAATCAGATGGCACGCCAATCTCGCTCAGGGATCGAGGAATGTCGATGTCATCAAGCATCCTTTCAATTTCGGCGATGAAGCCGGCAACCGACGCGTCTTCAAGCCCCATCGCATCTGCCATCCGTTTCACCTTGACTTCCATACCCGGCAGGTTGAACCGAAGAACAACCGGCAACGTGATCGCATTGGTCAATCCATGCTGGGTGTTGAATTCCGCGCCGATCATATGAGAAATCGCGTGAACATGTCCGAGACCTTTGATGAAGGCGATACCCGCGAGGCAGGAACCCACCAGCATTCCGCCGCGCGCGGCCATGTTGCCCGGGTCGCGCACGGCGACAGGCAGCCATTTAGCCACCAGTGACAACCCCTCCAGCGCCAGGCCGTCGCACATCGGGTGGAAGCCCGGCACGAGGTAGGCCTCAATCGCATGCGTCAAGGCATCTGCCCCGGTCCAGGCGGTAAGGTTTGTCGGCAGTCCGACCGTCAGTTCAGGGTCAAGCAGCACGAGGGACGGTTTGAGGTCTGGATGGCAGACGCAGTACTTCATGGCCTTGCCGGTATGCGTTACCATCGCTGTGCTGTCGGTTTCCGCGCCGGTTCCCGCGGTGGTCGGGATGGTAATCAGCGTCGGGAACATCTGATCCGAGGTCACTTCGATAACCGGGGCCTCCCATTCGAAGGCCCACAGGTCAAAATCGTTGTTTGCCGTCAGGCAGACAGATTTCCCCCCGTCCATTGCGCTGCCCCCGCCGATCGCGATGATCGCGTCATGCGCGCCCGTGCGGAACATGAGGCGTCCTGCCTCGATCTCGTCGTCGCGCGGGTTTGGAGAAATATCGGAATAAACGTCCGAGGAAAGACCCGCCTTCGCAAGGTATGCTTCGAGCCGCGACAGGAACGGTAGTTTCCGGCTTCCAGCGTCGGTGACAATCAACGGATTACGCAGCCCCATAGCAAGGCACCGCTCCCCGATCTCGGCCAGTCGCGCTGGCCCGTAGGCGATGGGTACGGGAAACGTCCAATCCTGCGGCTCCAGGATGTCGGCGTCGGAAAGGTCTTTCATCTTACTTGTTCTCTCCAGTCTGGGTATCGGGACGTTCGGGGATGGTTCGGTCTAGGCCCCGCACGATCCGACGCTCCCGGTCAAAGAACGGAAGCTCCACGATCTGACAGTCGTTTGTAGTGCCGTCGGGCAGACGCAATGTCAGCTCACGCCCCGACCAGTCACCAGGCGTGAAGAACCGGACGTATCCGATACCCATGCCGAGCGTGGGGGACGGGCGGCCCTGCGTCACCCGGCCCACCTGTTTTGTGCCTTCCATCACCGCGCTGCCTGCTGCCGGGATCGTGGCCGAGCAGGTCAGCCCCAGCAGACAGGACCGCCGGTCCTTGTTCAGAAGCGCGTCCCGGCCGATGAACTCACCCTTGTCCATATCGATGAAATGGGCGAGCCCCGCCTCAAAGGGTGTCATCGTCGGGTCCATGTCCGAGAGATTGTCGAGAATGCCGCCTTCCACACGCCGGATGTTCATCGCGCGGGTGGAGGAGAATTCCATTCCGTACGGCGCGCCGCACTCCATCAGGTGATCCCAGAGCGCAACGTGATTGGTCGTATTGGCGTCGCAGTAGATCTCGAAGCCGAGCTCGTTCGTGTAGCCCGTGCGCGAGACATACATCCTCTGCCCGCCGAGGTCGAAATAGCCTGAACGGAAGTACTTCATGGTATCGTCGATCGCGCCGCCCGAGGCCGCGTTCATGATGTCGATCGAGGCAGGCCCCTGAATCTGGAGAACCCGCGAGTGCGGATCGGAGATCGTCACGTCAAAATCTCCGCTATGGGCCATTAGCCATGCCTCGAACGGGCCGTCAGCCTGCACGTAACGGAACCGCTCCGGCCCAAGCCGAAACACGACCCCGTCCATGAAAACCCCGCCTTGCGGCGTGCAGGCAATGGCATAGTACCCGCGGCCCTCTGTCATGGCGGAGACCCGGCGAGACAGTACCTTTTCAAGAAACAGTTCGGCATCCGGTCCGGTGATCTCGATGGGCTTTTCCGGCACGTCAAAAATCAGCGCCTTCTGTCGCAGGCACCAGTACTTCTCGATCGGGTCCTCGCCCGCGTAGATCGCCATGAAACGCCCGGCGTAGACACCACGGACCATGTCCGGGCTGGCGGTGCGCTCGATGAAGGGCGACTCCTCGAAACGCCGCGCGCTGACCATCACCGTGTTGTCGGAATCGAAGGCTTCCTGAATGTTGCTCATGTCTTAACCTCGGGGTTACTCGATTGTGTCCGTAAGATCCTGGGGGGCTCGTGAGCCGTGACCGGAGGCGGGGCGCCAGTGTAAAGTTCGACATCGATCAGACAGGAATGCGCGCTTGGCCCCTGTCCCAGCCGCGATGTGCCCTTGTCACGGGTCAGCACATTGGGATTGCCGTGCTTGCATAGGCCGGTCTCGTCTGGATCATACCAAGCCCCGGTGCTCATCTGCACCACACCGGGGCGAAGGGATGGATCAACGATCACGCCACCCAGACAGGCACCACGATCATTGAACAAACGCGCGACATCTCCATCCTTCAATCCGCGTTTGGCGGCATCTTCGGGATGGATGTGGACCGGTTCGCGCCCCGCCACCTTTTCGGCGCGGCTGACGCTGCCGTGGTCCAGTTGGGAATGCAGCTTGTTGCCGGGCTGATTTGAAATCAGATGCAATCTGTAGCGATTGGCATTGCCCAGCCACTCATAAGGTTCACGCCAGACGGGGTGGCCAGGGCAGTCATCATAACCGAAATTCGCGACCGTTTGCGAGAATATCTCGATCCTGCCACTGGGGGTCGCCAAGGGATTGGCGTCTGGATCATCTCGAAAATCGCCGAGCATGATGATCGGGTCGGCGGGATCGTCGATCTTGAACCAGCCATTTTCGACGAAGGTGTCATAGTCGGGAATCGCGATCCCATTGGATTTGGCCTGCTCCCGCGTCTGATCGTAAATCCGGCGCTGCCAGTCGAGCGAATTCCGCCCTTCGGTGAACGCCTCTTCGCAACCCATTTCGCGAGCGATGCCCGCCAATATCTCGAAGTCGTCGCGCGCCTGTTCGTAGGGGGCGATCAGCCTCGACATCGACACAACGTAGGGGTCGCGCGGGGTGATCGCGATGTCCTGCCGCTCCAGAGGAGTCGTACAGGGCAGGACGATATCGGCCCGTTTGGCCAGCGGATTCCAGCACCATTCGTTGACGATGATCGTATCGGGTTTTTGCCACGCCTTCATAAGGCGGTTGAGGTCCTGATGGTGATGGAACGGATTGCCGCCCGCCCACCAGACCAACCGGATGTCCGGGTATTCATAGCGTGCGCCATCGAAATCAAATGGTTCGCCGGGTCGTGTCAAAAGATCGGTGATCCGTGCCACGGGTATGAAATCAGCGACCGCATTCTCGCCCTGCGGAAACGATGCGCCCGGCAGGACGGTGAATTTACCGCCGGTGTAATTCGTCGCGCTGTAACCAAAACCAAATCCGCCACCGGGCAGTCCGATCTGACCCAGCATCGCGGCCAGGGTAATGGCCATCCAGAACGGCTGTTCGCCATGATCCTGACGGGTGAGCGACCAACTGACCGAGATCATCGTGCGCTCCGCCGCCATGCGCCGCGCGAGTTCGCGGATCGTGTCCGCGGGGATTTTGGTGAGTTCTGCGGCCCAGTCGGCGGTCTTCGCCACGCCGTCGGTGTCACCCATCAAGTAAGGCATGAAGTGGTCGAACCCGGTCGTGTATCGCGCGAGAAAATTCCGGTCGCTCAGCCCCTCTGTCTGCAGCGTATGCGCCAGCCCGAGCATCAAGGCCACATCCGTGTTAGGACGCAGAGCGAGCCACTCGCCGCCCACCTCATCCAGAAGATCGGACTTCAGGGGGCTGATGTTTACGAAATGAACACCGGCGGTCCCTGCAGCGGTCAGGCCATCGCGCTGAATGTGGCACCCGGTGCCTCCCTGACTGATCTGACCGTTCTTGAGGGGTACACCGCCGAAGCACACAAAGAGCTTGGTGTGGCCGCAGATCGACTCGTAGCTTGTGGACGTGTCGAGGTAAGCGCGGAAACTGCCCAGGACATGCGGCACCATCGCCTCGGCCGCCGCAAAGCTGTAGGTGAACGTGGACCTGGTGAAACCGCCGATGCAGTTCAGGAACCGCTTGAGTTGGCTTTGTGCATGATGGAAGCGCCCGGCGCTGGCCCAGCCGTAAGACCCACCAAAGATCGCGCGGTTGCCGTAGGTGCTACGCACTCTCTCTAGTTCAACGGCCACCAGCCTGTTGGCGGTCTCCCAGCTGACCTCGACGAACGGGTCGGTGCCGCGCAGATCGGTGCGAGTGCCGGGCCCGCCGCCGAGCCAGCTTTCGCGCACCATCGGCGCATCAATCCGGGTGCGACCGTGCTGTACGTCCAGAATGCCCGACCCAATGGGCGACGGATCTGTATCATGCTCGAAACCGAGCAGCTCTTGGACCCGGCCATTGCCAACTCGGGCGCGATAGGTGCCCCAGTGCGCACTTGTCAGCGGAAGATCGTCAAAGCTTGTCATTCAACACAGAGCCTCAATTCTTCCTGGCGCTTGCGGCTCCAGGCCTGGATCATTCGGTTAACAATGATGGCAATGATTGCCATCGCGATCCCGGCGGTGATGCCAGCACCAAAGTCACCATCGCTCAATCCGATATAGACGGGCTGTTCCAGCCCGTTGGTGCCGACAACCGCCGCGATGACCAGCATCGCAATGCCGTACATGATGGTCTGGTTCAGCATCGCCACCGCCAGGATCAGCACGACATAGGCAATCTTGTGCGGCGGCGTCAGCCCGAAACCCCGGGTGAACAGGCTGGAACGTCCGCCGCAACGGAGCTTCCTCCCGACACACAAGGCCCAACCGCGAGCAGCAGCGGCGCTGTTGATACATTCATCATTTTTCCTCCTTTGGGCCTGAGGCGGGCGAGACTTGATCAAAGCCCACGCACATCCTTCTCTACGGATAATTTACTTACTCATGGTAAGTTTTATAAGTCAATAGTCCGTAGTTGTGCTATCGCAACAAGTTACTTAAAACGGTTGCAAGCGTTCAAAGCCGAGGTGCTACAGACCGATGAAATCCAGATCCATCAGCGCGATCCGACGTTCAGAGCTGTCACGGGCAACCTTTGAGGCCGTCGTCCGTTATGGCTTGCGCGGCACAACCCTGGAGAAAGTTGGAGAGATCGCCGGGGTGTCTAAGGGCGTGGTGCTTCACCACTTCAAAGACAAGAGCAACCTCCTTGAGGCGGTGTTCCGCAGATCGAACAACCTGCTGAGCGACTGCGTCGTCGAATTATATCGCTACGCCGAGACGCCCTACGAGAGGCTGTGGGCCATTATCGTGGCCAACTTCCATGAAACCATCTTCAACAGCGGAGTTTGTCAGGCCTGGGTATCGCTGCTGGGAGAGGTGCCGCACAACACCCAATGCCAGCGCATCCAGATCGCGAACAACGCTCGGATTCAAAACAATCTTGTGCATGAACTCAAACATCTCCTTGATGATGAAGAGGCAAAGCGCGCCGCGCGGCATCTTGGGATTATCATTGACGGAATCTGGAGCCGGACAGGTTCACGGGTCGAGGCAGTGGACAGCGTAAAAGCCATTTCGGACTTGGAATTTGCTTTGATGCGATTGGTGCCCAACGATCCCGAAAGCGTCCGGAAACACAAGGATGCGCGCACAAAGATCGAGAGTATCGCGCGCATCGCTCTCGGCTCAAAGGCGTTTCAGGAAAAAGCCCTTTTTGAGTAGGCGCGCGCGTTACGGGTTCATGTTCGATATCAGGTGCGCACCGACGCGCTGAATGGATTGCTCTGCCTCGGGCAACTGGTCATACCATTCGAACACGTGCCACAACCCCTCCCAGACGTGAAGGTCGGCCCGCACCCCGCTTTCCCTGAGCACCTGTGAAAGCCGCACGGCCTGGCTAAGGTGCAGATCACGGGTTCCCGTCGTGATGACGAAGGGCGGAAAGCCGATGTCGAACGGGCCATAAATCGGTGAGATATCGGGATTATCCAACGGCTGGTCACCCACGTAGTGCAGCACCGCCATCCGTGAGCTTTGCGCAGAAAGCGATGGGTCGCGCCCATCGTTGAACCTCAGACTATCACCGGTGTTGCCGAGATCACACCACGGAGACAGAAGAGCGGCGGCCCCGGGCAAGCGCAGCCCTGCAGCCCTCGCGCGCTGCATCAGGACGAGCGCTAGGTTGCCCCCGGCGGATTCTCCAACGATTGCAAGCGGCCGCCGGGCCAGGTCCCGATAGACCGCGAAAGCGTCATCCACCGGCGCAGGCCAGGGGTGCTCGGGTGCCAGACAATAATCCGGTATTATCACCCTTGCACCGGTGGCTGCGCAAAGGTGCGCAGCGATCGGCAAGTCTTCGATCGGACTGCCTTGAACAAAGCCACCACCGAAACCGTAGAGGATCGGCCATTCCGCAGCTCGACCTGCCGGAATCAGTTCCAGACACGGCACATCGCAGATCACGGTTTCCCGGAGTGTAACCCTTGTCTCGCACAGAATTCGCGGGGCCTCCGCAGTCGCACGCGCCTTTGCTTCTTGGCGCAGCCGCGGCAGGCCGGCCGCCGACCTGTCCGGCTCAGAGGGACGCAGCGACGCGAGAATGCGCCGAGCTTCGGCACTTGGAAACTGCTGGGATCGCATTGTGCAGGCTCCTTTCAGGACCCATGGGCCGATATGCGCTTATTTTCGGCAAGCAAATACACTCATTGACTCATATTGCAAACCATTGGTAAGTTTTATTACCGTCGGTCGTTTTACATGCCCTCACGCAGTGACGCGAGGAGAGCGACGCCACCGGCTACAGGGAGGAAGCGAAATGAATATGACCGAGAAACACGCCAAGTGGCTGATTGCTCAAATTGAGAAAGGCCACATGTCGCGTCGTGAGTTCATGGGTCGGACCGCGGCTTTGGGCATGACCCTCAGCGCCAGCACCGGCCTGCTGAGCCAGGCGCATGCCGCAACGCCCACGCGAGGCGGGCATATGCGCCTCGCCATGGGGCACGGCGGCACATCCGACACGCTTGATCCGGCCACGATTGCCAACGGTATTCAGTGGACAGCAGTCTACGGGGTGTCCAACACGCTGACCGAGGTGGACGCATCCGGCAACCTGATCGGCTCGCTCGCGACTGAATGGTCATCTTCGCCTGATGCGACGGTGTGGACGTTCAAACTGCGCCAGGGTGTTGAGTTCCACAACGGAAAGACCATGACGGCCGAAGATGTCATCGCGTCAATCAACTATCACCGAGGTGAGGCCACGAAGTCAGTCGGCAAGCCTCTTCTGGCCGCTGTCACCGAAGTCAGGGCGGACGGGCCGGATACGATCGTGATCACCATGTCCGAGGGCAATGCTGACTTCCCTTTCAATTTCAACGAGGCATTCTTTGGCGTCTACCCCTCGGAAAATGGTGCGATCGACTGGCGGGCCGGTGGCACCGGGCCCTACGTTCTCAAGACCGAAAAGCCTGGGCAAGTGTATCAGTTCGAGCGCAACCCGAACTACTGGAAGGAGGGCGCGGCGCATGCCGATACGATCGACCTGCACTCGATCATCGACCCTGCCGCGCGCACCAACGCGCTCATCACTGGCGAGGTCGACTGCATCGACAATGTCGAACTGAAGACCCTGTCGCGGCTCGCGCAGAACCCTGGCGTGATCATAGAGGAGGGCGCGGGGCCGCTGCACTACACGTTGCCGATGCAGAGCAAGGTCGCTCCATTCGACAATCCACACCTGCGCAAGGCGCTGAAATTCGCCATTGACCGACAGGAAATCCTCGACAAGATCCTGTTCGGACACGGTGTTATCGGTAACGATCACCCGATCGGACCATCCTATCGGTATCATGCAGGGGATATCGAACAGAATAGTTACGACCCAGACAAGGCACGGTATCATTGGCAGAAATCCGGTCTTGGGGACATCACCGTTGATCTCAGCGCGGCAGAGGCCGCCTTCGGCGGTGCAGTGGACGCGGCTGTCCTGTTCCAGGCCTCAGCCAAGAAGGCAGGTATCAACATCAAGGTGGTGCGCGAAGTCAACGATGGCTACTGGTCCGACGTGTGGATGAAAAAGCCGTGGAGCGCCAGCTACTGGGGCGGTAACGCGACCGAGGACGCGATCTTCTCGACGGCTTACGCCGCGGGGGCTGCATGGAACGAGTCGCAATGGGATCATCCTCGTTTCAACGAGCTTCTCGTAGCCGCGCGCGCAGAACTCAACGAGGAACTGCGTGCGGAAATGTACCGCGAAATGCAGGTCCTGCTGCGCGACGATGGCAGCGTTGTGGTCCCGATGTTCGGCAATTCGGTGCATGCCCGCAACGATAAGATCGCACATGGCGAACTGTCATGGGTCCGCGGCTTTGACGGTCGCAGAATCCTGGAACGCTGGTGGATGGTATAAGCTACACCGACTTCCCACCGCTTTGTGCGCTATCCGTGTCGCCGAAAGCGGTGGGAGCTCCTCACGTGATGCACCACTCGGTTGCTTGGTCTAGCGTTTGCATTCTGGTCTCATGGATCGCCTCCGAAACATTCAACGCGACCCACGACCGATGTGATGGTGAACTACCTTCATGACCCTCGCCATTTCACACAGAGTCACCCTGCTTTGGTCTTTTGGCAGCCTGGAGAGACGGCATGGACTTTGATTTCGTGATAATTGGTGCTGGGTCTGCCGGATGCGTACTCGCCAACAGGCTGAGCAGCGATGCCAAGAATAGCGTGCTTCTTCTGGAAGCCGGGCCTGAGGACAGTGGCTTGTCCCTGAGGATGCCGGCGGCCGTGTTATCAAACCTCAAAAGCACCAAACACAATTGGGCCTTTCAGGGCGAGCCAGAGCCGGAGCTGAACGGACGTCAGCTCCAACATGACCGTGGCAAGACCTTGGGCGGTTCGTCATCTATCAACGGGATGGTCTTCATTCGCGGCCACGCGCTGGATTACGAAGGCTGGCGACAGGCCGGATGCGACGGCTGGGGCTACGCCGATGTGCTGCCTTACTTCAAGAGGATGGAAACCTATGGCGGCGGCGGCGATGCATTTCGTGGCGATAGCGGCCCGCTGCATGTGCACCGTGCGCAACCGCAGGATCCCTTGAGCCTGGCGTTCCTGAAGGCAGGTGAAGACGCGGGGTATCCCGTGACCGACGATATCAGCGGCTATCGCCAGGAAGGCTTCGGGGTATCAGACCGCACAGTATTCAAGGGTGAGCGTTGGAGCACCGCGCGCGCCTATCTCAATCCGGCCCGCAAGCGCGGCAACCTTACGGTCCAGACCCATGCGCAGGTTCAACGCGTGGTATTCGACGGCACCAGGGCTTCTGGCGTAGCCTATAGGAACCGGGCGGGTCAGACCGTTGTCGCTCATGCCCGAAGGGACGTCATACTGAGTGCGGGCGCGGTGGGTTCTCCGCATCTATTGATGCTGTCTGGTATCGGACCGGCAGACCATTTGCATGATATGGGCATCGAGGTCCGCCATCACCTGCCCGGTGTCGGTCAGAACCTGAACGATCATCCTGATTTCGTACTGAAATTCGAGTGTCAGAAGCCCGTGTCGTTCTGGCCCAGGACCAGACCCTTGGGAAAACTCGCCGCAGGCCTCCGATGGCTCCTGACCCGACGTGGAATCGTGGCCTCCAATCTCTTCGATGCGGTCGCCTGCGTCAGGTCGGGTCCAGGGGTGGAGTATCCGGACCTGCAGATCATCATCTCGCCGATAGCGGTCGATGACGCTTCGTGGGTGCCACTGAAACGGCACGCTTTCCAGATCCATATCGGCCTCATGCGCGCGCACAGCCGCGGTGAAATACTACTCCGCAGTGCAGATCCGTCGGCGCCCCCGCGGATATTGGTGAACTATCTAAAGGACAGCCGCGACCGGGTTCTCATGCGCACGGGTGTCCGCCTGGTGCGCGAACTTGTCGAACAGCCGGCATTCTCCGGCTTGACGGGCGCTGAAATCTTCCCTGGAGCAGCTGCGCAATCGGATGCGGAACTCGATGCGGTATTGAACACACATACAACGACGCAATGGCATCTTTCTTGTACCGCACGCATGGGTTCCCGAATCGACGAGGGCGCAGTTGTCGATTCTGGTGGGCGAGTCCATGGGGTGACCGGGCTGCGGGTCGTGGATGCATCGATCATGCCTTTCGTGACCAATGGCAATACGAATGCCCCGACGATCATGCTGGCGGAGAAACTGAGCGATGACATTCTTGGCCGTGCGCCATTGGCGCGTCTCGAAGCAGAGGTCTGGCGCAATCCTGACCATGAAACCCAACAGCGGTGACTTGGGCCTGTCGACACTCATCGTGCAGCGATAAGGGCTGCGACGAGGCTCTAAAGCACTGAGGTGCCCCTAGATTTGTAGATGCTTTACTTGGTAATTTTGGAACCAGGGAGAGACCGATATGAACAAGGGCATTCCCGTAGCACCATCCTGGCACCAAGCGGTACGCGCAACTCCCTGCGCGAGCAGGGCTTAGATCTTTGTTTTTGCTGTATGATTTTGGTTGCGGGAGGCCGCATTGACCTTGACCGAACAAAAGCTTTTCTCAAACGCCTAGAATGGAGGAGGCTTGGAAAGGGCGGTCTTAGTGAGTGCCGGCATGGTGAGTGAAGGTCGCTTTCCGGTCATTCGCTGCGCGGCTCAATAACGGCGGTAACGCATAGGAAGCAGGCCGTAAAAAGTTAGAAGGCTTTGGGCGTCAAGTCTGGCGCAATGGTCAATATTTTCTGAGACTAAATCTTCCATCCTACCCAATCACATGCAATGATAAGAATATATGCACCTATCAGTTTGATTGGGTGCAGTGATAATGGGAGGTATCATGCGAAATCTATGCGTAGGCCTGATGGTCGCAGGCATCTTTGCAACGCAGACGTGGGCCCAAGAGCTCGATGTTATGATCAATGGCGAGATGGGCAGCGTTACCTTCGAAACGGCGGATGGTCCGGTTAAAATCATGCGCAATCAGGACACCGAGGCGACGATCGATCCAGAATACGCTAGGACATCGCGCAAATGTCCGCCCTTTTGCATTCAACCCATGCAAGTTGCACCTGGCGTCACCACTGTTGGCGAGATCGAGGTCCTGAAATTTGCCGAGAAAGGCGGAAAACTGATTGATGGCAGAACTCTGGAGTGGCATCTCGACGGGACGATCCCGGGTGCGATCAACATGCCTTACACGGAAATGGCCAGCCGCCTAGATGAGATCGGCTGCACCGGAGGCGAGGGTGATTGGGATTGCACGAACGCGGAAGAGGTACTTCTGTTCTGCAACGGCCCTTGGTGCGGTCAGTCCCCGATGGCGATCAAGGCAATGCTGCGCGAAGGGTATCCGGCCGAAAAGATCTTCTATTACCGCGGCGGTATGCAAGGGTGGAACGGTCTTGGCCTTACCGTGGTCGAAGGTCAAATGTAATGCAAACCGGCGCAGCCAGCTCGTCGATTTAACCGAAACTTGGCGTACAGGACATTGCCTGAGGCGTTTTTCCTTACGTCGTTGGCAGCCCGGCGCGTATCGCGCCGGGCATTCGCTAAGTAGATAACTGTGCGGGACTTACTTCCTTCCAAGGTTTAGGAAAAGGGCTCGAAGCCGACCTGCGGCGGTGGACTTCGATATGATGTCGCGTGGCATAGCCCCGCAAGACTGCTCCAGCGGAACCCGTTTTGCGGCCCGTAAAACCGACCGTTCGCTGCATATGCAAAATCTTGTGCCTGGTGAACTCGCAAAGGACATCATGGCACTGCAGCACGGTCTGTGGCAGCATCCTGACATGATCGAATTCAGCACTCTCGCCGATGACCATCCCGACCTCGCGCATTCTCCACTGCTTCGGGGCGCTCTCCTGACTCTGCAGTATGTGCAGAAGCACGGATCAATCGGTCTGACCAAAACCAAGGCCTTCAAGCGGGTCTTCGTCCATTGGGCCGTCGAGCATTTCGACTGGCCGGGCAAAAGCGCCGAAGAAATGTTCCGCTATAGCAAGGTGATCAACGAGTATGAGTTTCCGCCGCTCGAGGTTCTGCATTTCCTGCTGATTTCCCGGCGCTTGGGACGTCACTTCAAGGGAGAGTTTCGGCTGACCAAGCGTGGCGCAGGGTGCTGTCAGACAAATTCGAACTCGTCTCAGGAAGGGCAGGGTCGCGGCCCTTTACGCCGTGCAGAGATTGCGCCACTCGGCAAGAGCGGCGGCGCGGTTTCGCTTGAAATTTGATCTTGAGTAGAGGCTGCGCTCCGAGTTGAACAGATTGTAGACCGAGGCGTGGATGGCGGCGAATTTCTGTAAACTTCGCAATCGCCGGAAGCGCTGCATCGCCCGCTCTCGCCTTCGGAAAGGCAGGTGGGAATTTTCTGCCCTATTGTTCAACCAACGCCCCATTTCCTGTCGATCGGCATTGCCGATCTCCTTCATTGCAGCGCCGTACGAACGCAGCCGGTCCGTGACAATGACGTCTGGGCGACCATGCTTGCGCATTGCTTTCTTTAGGAATTTCAAGGCAGCTTTCTTGTCGCGCCTCTTTGTTACGAAGCTTTCCAGAACTTCGCCTTCATGATCCACAGCCCGCCAGAGGTAATGCCTCTCGCCGTTTATCTTCACGAATATCTCGTCCAGGTGCCAGCGCCAACGGCTGGATCTCAGTCCGGCCACACGGCGCATTTTGATCTCTGCTGCAAACAATGGCCCGAACCGATGCCACCAATACCGCACCGTTTCATGACTGACATCGATGCCCCGTTCGTGAAGCAGGTCCTCGACGTTCCGCAATGACAGCGGAAATCTGACATACAGCATGACTGCCAGGCGGATGATCTCGCGGCTGGTTTTGAAGTACTTGAATGGATCGCGT
>Ga0209947_1000894_pt1 | contig 18321 bp, 15 predicted proteins | sample SalPonR2_B_D2_MG_FD_185706 | JGI IMG/M metagenome (GOLD analysis project Ga0209947, IMG submission 185706) | Salt pond soil microbial communities from South San Francisco under conditions of wetland restoration - Salt Pond MetaG R2_B_D2_MG... ... | reverse complement strand
CCTCGCGCTCCCAGTCGGTCCACATCCCCGGCGGCGGCCCGCCCGCGTTGTTCACCAGGATATCCACCGCGCCCGCCGCCTCCAGCACCGCCGCGCGGCCCGCGTCATCGGTGATATCGGCGGCCATGGTCACGACCTCGACGCCGAACTCCTCGCGAATCGCTGCCGCTGATGCCTCCAGCGCCTCGGCCCCGCGCGCGTTCATCACCAGATCGACGCCCGCCCCGGCCAGCGCCCGCGCACAGCCCAGCCCCAGCCCTTTCGACGACGCACAAACCAGCGCCCGCTTGCCCCTGATGCCAAGATCCATGTCACCCTCCGCGTGTTTCTATATGATCCGGAGAGTTAACACCCTGCCGCGCAACATGGCCAGTCACTTGCGGGGCGCGTGCGTGGCCCGCGCCGCCAAATCTTGCGGCGATTGACCACATGCTGCCACAATCCTAAGCTAGCCCTCTGGTATAGATGCTCATGCCAGTCACCTTTTCGGAATGACCGCCCCCGAATGACCCAAGACGCGCCCCGCCCAGCCCAATACATCCCGGTCTTTCAGGCCGTGGATTTCCGTGTCGTGAACGGGGCCAACCTCGGCGATGCGTTGTCCTTCGCCGCCGAACTCGACCTTGACGACGTCTATGAGCTGACACCGCAGGCACGCCCGGCGCGGCTGTCTCTGGTCATGCATGGCACCGGCCCCTTCACCATCGGGGCCGAGTCGGAACTTGGCCTGCCCGGCGCGCATGTTCATCTCGATTGTGCGCTCACGCTGATGTCGGCGACCGGCGGGACCACGGACGTGCTCGTCTTCGTCGAGGTGGACAATGCAGGCCATGTCGCCGACATCTACGCCATGCCGCTGGCACAAATCACGCCGCGCACCGGCTATGCGCTGGTTGGCGTCGACCGGGACGGCGCGCTGCGCAAATTCGCGCAATCCGCCTGCGTCTCCTTCACCCGGGGCACTCATATCACCATGGCCAAAGGCGAGCAGAAACCGGTCGAGGATCTGCGCCCCGGCGACATGGTGCTGACCCGTGACGACGGCCCCCGCCCGGTGCGCTGGGTCGGCCATTCGACAGCCCGCGCCGTAGGCGATTTCGCCCCCGTCCGGATCACCGCCGGGGCCCTGCACAATGAAAACGACCTGCTGGTCAGCCCCGATCACCGGCTCTTCATTTACCAGCGCTCCGATGCGCTCGGGGCCGGGCGGCACGAGGTACTGGTCCGCGCCCGCCACCTGGTGAACGGCGACACCGTCCGCCGCGAAACCGGCGGCTTCGTCGATTACTACCAGATCCTGTTCGACGCCCATCAGATCATCTATGCCGAAGGCATCGCCGCCGAGACCCTGCTGGTCGATCCCCGCACCCGCGCGGCCCTGCCCGCCGAACTCGAGGAAAAGCTGCTGGCCGAGGCCGCCGCCCACGGCAACAGCTCCCATCTGCAATTCGAGGTCGGCCGCGCCCTGCTCGACCACCCCGACGCCGCCGACCTGCTGAAACGCGCCTCGACACGGTAGGACGCACGGCGCCGACCCGCCGAAATCCGCGAGTCTGTCCACCGACGCGATACCGACAGAATACCGACGCGATACAGACAGCCCCAATCCACCCCTCGCTTGCGCCGCTCACGTCCCCCCTCTATATGGCGGGCCATGTTGGACACCCGCACAAATCGCCCCGATCTGCCCGCCGAGATTGCCCGGCGGCGCACCTTTGCCATCATCTCCCACCCCGATGCCGGCAAGACCACGCTGACGGAAAAATTCCTGCTCTATGGCGGGGCCATCCAGATGGCCGGACAGGTCCGCGCCAAGGGCGAAGCGCGGCGCACGCGCTCGGATTACATGCAGATGGAAAAGGACCGGGGCATTTCCGTCACGGCCTCCGCGATGTCCTTTGATTTCAAAGACTTCCGCTTCAATCTTGTGGACACGCCCGGGCACTCGGATTTCTCCGAGGACACCTATCGCACGCTGACGGCGGTCGATGCCGCCGTGATGGTCATCGACGGCGCCAAGGGCGTCGAAAGCCAGACCCGCAAGCTCTTCGAGGTCTGCCGCCTGCGCGATCTGCCGATCCTGACCTTCTGCAACAAGATGGACCGCGAGAGCCGCGATACGTTTGATATCATTGATGAAATTCAGGAAAATCTGGCCATCGACGTGACCCCGGCCAGTTGGCCCATCGGCCAGGGCCGCGATTTCCTCGGCTGCTACGACATGCTCAACAACCGCCTCGAACTGATGGACCGCGCCGACCGAAACAAGGTCGCGGAATCCATCAAGATCAACGGCTTGGATGATCCACAACTCGACGAACACGTGCCCGAAACCCTCGTCGCCAAGCTCCGCGAAGAGGTCGAGATGGCGCGCGAACTGCTGCCCGAGTTGAACCCGCAATCGGTGCTCGAAGGGCATATGACACCCATTTGGTTCGGCTCCGCGATCAATTCCTTCGGGGTCAAGGAACTGATGGAGGGCATCGGCACCTATGGCCCCGAACCACAGCCCCAACGCGCCGAACCGCGCCAGATTTGCCCCGAAGAATCAAAGGTTTCCGGGTTCGTGTTCAAGGTGCAGGCCAACATGGACCCCAAGCACCGCGACCGCGTCGCCTTCGTCCGCCTCGCCTCGGGCCATTTCAAACGCGGCATGAAGCTCACCCATGTGCGCTCGAAGAAACCGATGACAGTCTCCGCCCCCGTCCTCTTTCTCGCCTCCGACCGCGAACTCGCCGAAGAGGCCTGGGCCGGCGACATCATCGGCATCCCCAATCATGGCCAATTGCGCATCGGCGACACCCTGACCGAGGGCGAGGCGCTCAAGGTGACCGGCATCCCGTCCTTCGCGCCGGAACTGCTGCAACAGGCCCGCGCGGGCGATCCGATGAAGGCCAAGCACCTGGAAAAGGCGCTGATGCAATTCGCCGAGGAAGGCGCCGCCAAGGTGTTCAAACCCGCCTTCGGCTCGGGCTTTATCGTGGGTGTGGTGGGCGCGCTGCAATTCGAGGTTCTGGGCAGCCGGATCGAGCTGGAATACGGGTTGCCGGTGCGGTTCGAGGGCAGCCAGTTCACCTCCGCCCGGTGGGTGCAGGGCGACAAGCAGGCCGTCGAGAAATTCACCGCCGCCAACAAGCAGCACATCGCCCATGACAATGACGGCGACGTGGTCTACCTGACCCGCATGCAATGGGACATCGACCGGGTGGAACGCGATTACCCCGACATCACCCTCACGGCGACCAAGGAAATGATGGTCTGAGACCGGTCAGAGCGCAGCCGCACCGGCGCGTCCGAAATAACCCTCGCCCAGCTTCACCCGCTCGACGACTCCCGCGCGTGGCGACCAGAGCTGCGGGGCGAGCGGCCCGAGCGCCTTCATGTCCTTGAGAACGGCCATCAAACCCCGCTGATCGGCATGGCAGAGCGCCCCGCCCCGGCTGCGGGCATAGCCAAGCCCGCGCACCATGATCACGTCAAGGTCAGAGGCGCGCTGAGCCGCGCCAGACGCCAGCAACCGCTCCGCCGCGTTGACCAAGGTAGCATGTAACGCGTGACGCGGGGCCACCCCGCCGGGCAGTGCCACCTCGCTCATTTCGGCGAACTCGCGTGGCGTGCGCGGCCCCTCGGTCGGATGATCGTAAAACCCGCGCCCGACGGCGCGCCCGGATGCACCCTTGGCGATCCGCCCGGTCAGCGGGGCGAGCGCATCACCGGGCAGGCCCAGCATGTCGGCCACGCGACGCAACCGCGACTCGGCGGGCACCAGCCCCTCGAGGTCCATCATCAGGAACGGACCTATGCGCAGCCCGAGATGCCGCGCCGCCTGATCGACACGCTGCGGAGCAAACCCGGCCTGCATCAACGCCAGACCGGCCAGACACAGCGTACCCTCCAGGACATGACCCAGCCCCGGCCCGGTTTCGGGGCGCGCCGCGCGCACCACCGTCACCCGCAACGCTGCCAGGAACCGCGCAAGGCTCGCCACAGTATCAGGCGCATGCCCCTCGGGGACGCCGATTTCAGCGCAACGGGACGACTCGACCGGCGGGAAAAACCGCAGCGCCAGCCCCGGCCCTGCAAAACCCGCTCCGAGATCAAGCCGCGCAGCAAGCTCCGTACCCGGCTCGACCGCATCCGTGCCCAGCCACAGGTCGGCGTGGCGGTCCGCCGCGTCACCGCTCAGCCGCGACAGCCAGTCGTCCTTGGTTTCCGCCGTCATTTGCCCCCGCGCCAACCGCGTCTCGAGCATCCGGCGCAGCGTGGCCGGCAGGTCGGGATCGTCGGACCAGACCGAGCGCCCGGCGGCGAGGCAGAGCAACGCCACCTCGTCTAGCCCACGCCCCGACAGCCCGACGCGCTCGATCTCGCGCACCTGTCCCCGGCGCAATTCCGGCAAAACAGCCGCCCGGCGCTCGGCTGCATAGACATGACGCTGCGCCCGCGCCTCGGCGCTGTTGACGCGTTCATCAAAGAGCACCTCCTCGAAATCGAGGCCCTGCGCGAAAGGCAACAGCTGCGCCGCCTCGACCGCCCGCAGGATATCCGCCGCCGCGCCGCGCTGCGCGCCCAGCTTGTCGCGTACCGACGCGATGGCGCGCTGATACCCCGCAGGGTCCGACAGACCCCGCACTATGTCGCCGCTCCGCGACCACTGGCCTGCTGCGGCCAGACGCGCGGCCAGTGCGCAGGCCTCGCCCTCGGGTGGGTCCTCGGTGATCTGGTCGAAAAGGCGCCGCAAGCGAGCATCATCAGCCCGGACGGCTTGTCCCGACAGCATCAGTTCAAGTGCGACCTGCGCCCCGACAAGGCGCGGCAGACGCTGTGTCACGCCCGCACCCGGCATCATCCCAAGGCTGATTTCCGGCAGCGCGATCCGAGTACCGACCTGCGCCACCCGCCCATGTACCGCAAGCGCCAGCCCCAGCCCCGCCCCAAGGACCGAGCCGTGCAGCGCCGCAACAACCGGCTTGGAAAACGCGTCGATCCGCTTGCAGATATCGCCGACCCGTGGCGACAACAGCGGCCCATCATATTCCGTAAGGTCAACCCCCGAGGAAAATCCGGTGCCGGTCCCCGCCAACACGACCGCGCCGCACGCAGAATCCGCCTCTGCCGCATCGAGCGCCGCCATCAATGCCGCACGCAAATCTGGGGCGAGCGCATTTGCCACCGGACGGTCAAGCCGCAGAACGGTGATCCCGTCCTTCTGGTCTGTCTGGATTTTCCCGCTCACACCCGCTCCACTCGCTCTGCATGGCCATTGGAGCAATTACTACGAAGAATCGCCCCATACGCAAGCGCAGGCGGGATATGGGCTGTGGCTCAGACCGGCATGTTGTCGAATTCAGCCTCGATCGCCTCGCTCAGCAAGGTCTGGTGCAATTGCTTGATCCGGGGCGGTACCTTCTGTCCCTCGGCACGCAGATGGTCGATCGCCCGGCGCAGCCGGGGCTCATGACGATAACGGGTGTCCGACCCTTCCTGACCGACGAGGGTCTGAATCTGGTCAAGTTCGGCAGTAACGTTGAGCATGACATTCCTCCCTGATGGAAAACAACCATAGCGGGTCTTCTCCACGCGGCCTATAGTTACTTGCGACGCACGACAGAATTGTGAACGCGATCAGGACATTTGCGCGGCACATGCCCGGCAAACAGGCGTTTCCGGAAGAATGTCGAGCCGGTCGGCGGCAATCTGCTCGCCACACGAGGCGCAGATGCCATAGCTGCCGTCGCGCAGACGGCCAAGCGCGGCCCTGATGCGCGCGATCTCAATCTCGCCGCTATGACCAAGTTGCTCCAGAACCTCTTCGCCTTCGCGTTCGACCGCAAGCTCCTCCCAGTCGCGGCTTTTCGGCGCGTCCAGTTCAGCCTCGATGGCGTGCAGCCGGGTGTCCAGTTGCTTGAGACGCTGCAAAAGCGCCTCGCGATATGTCGATGTGTCCAGCATGAATCATCCTCCGCAATTTGAGGTTAGTCTCGCAGAACCACAGGTGGCGGGCCTTGATGCATATCAACCCTGACCAGAAACCCGGTCACGCGTCCTGTTTTGCAGGCCGCGCAAGGGCTGTACCCTCGCTGGACTCGGAGGCTGTCTCGGCTTTGGCCACGCGCTGCTCTGACGCGCCCTCCGGCGCGGGCAGTGGGGCGGCGGCGGAAGAGACAAGGCGCAGCGCACGCCAGCCGTTGAGTTGTCCAAGCCGCGCCTCGGCCACCAGATGCCCGCCCGCGCCGGTCACCTCAATCGCGCCAAGGCTCTCGCGGGCGAGCGGCAGCACTTGGCCGACACTTAACGCGCAGGCGTTGCGCAGGGGCAGGCTGACCCGCGCCATGACCGCATCGAGCACCACCGGCGCACCAAGCGCCACATCGCTCATCGCGGCGCGGGTCGGTGCCTCCGCGCCGGTCTGCTTACCGGTTTTTCGGGGAGCCGGACGATGCGCCGGCATCAGCAGGTCCAGCCGCCCGGTGCGCACCCCCGGTCCCAGATCGGCCGTCACACGAAAATGATCGAAATCCGGCGCCTCGAGCACGAGCCCAAGGGCGCGCCGGTCCTCCACCCGGTCGCCAAAGCGAAAGCCGCGCGACACATGTCCCTCCACCGCGGCCTGCATTTCGGTGTCGACCCCGTCGAGCACGGCATCGACAAGCGGTGCCACCATCGCCGCATCGGTGCGCGTCGCCCTCCGCGGCAGGGCCGCGCCGGGCCTCACCGTGCCGGTGGTCTGCACCTCGATCAGCGCCGTCATCATCTGCGTATCGAGCGCAAGAGCGCCACGCGCACCGCCTGCGCCATCCAGCAGCAGGATCAGCCCTTCGTCCGGGACGGTATCCACAACCTGCGCAAGGCTCACACGCCGCTGTTCAACCGTGGCCACGGTCAGTGCCAGATCAAGCAGTGTATCGGCGGTGCGGGCCAGCGACAGCCGCAGCGCCTTGGCCGGCGACATTACCCGCGCATCAGATCCGTCGCGCGCCGCACGGGCCTTACGGTGGATGACCGAAGCTGTGTTTTGGGCTGTCATGGCGCGCGCTGTCCCTCCGTCGCGCCATCCTAGGTCGGTCGTGGTTACGATTCCCTTACCGCCTGCCCGATCATTGCGCCGCCATACGCCGTGCCTGCGGCAAGCTCACGCGGAATGCCGCGCCGGTCTGCCCCGGCAGATAACTGACCGATCCGCCAAGCCGCGCCATGATCTCGCGGCAGATTGCCAGCCCCAACCCCGCACCCCCGGCCTTGGTCTCGCCGATCCGCGAGAACTTCTCGAAGATCACCGCCTGTTTCTCGGGCGGAATGCCCGAGCCGTTATCAGTGAAATCGACAACCACATGACCGTCGGCCACGCTGACCCGGATGGTCAGCACAGGCGGGGCCCCGTCACAATACTTGCGCGCATTGGCGATCAGATTGATGAAGACCTGTGCCAGTCGGTCCAGATCGGAGGTCAGTTCCACAGCCTCCGCGCCCCGGTCGCGCGCCACCGTCAGACCGCTGTTATTGACACCCGCCGCCCGCTCGGCGCGGTCGAGCAGGTCCGAAAGCAGGCCGGTCTGCGTGTTCAACACCACCTGACCGTTCTCCAGCACGCTCAGATCAAGCAGATCGTCGAGCAGCCGGGTCAGCCGCACCGCCTCGTCATGGATGATCGAGGCGTACTTGCTTTGCTCATCTGCCGTCAGATCGCCAGTGTCGCGCAGGATCTCCGAGAAGGCCCGGATCGAGGTCATCGGCGTTCTGAGCTCGTGGCTGATCTGGCTGAGAAACCCGTCCTTCTGCACCGAAATCTGGGTCAGCTTCTCGTTGGCCTGCCGCAACTGCCGCGCGGTGCGCGCCAGCTCCTGGCTCTTGGCCTCCAACTGGCTGGAATATTCCATGATCTGCGCGGTTTCGTCGGCCACCGCCATAAGGTCCTCGACCGAAACCGCCGCGCCGCCGACGATCTGGCTGATCATCGCATGGGCGGTCGCAGCCCCCACCGAGCCAGAGAGCGCGCGCTCGAGCTCCTGCAGGAAACCGGGGCTGGGTTCAGGCAGATAGCCCGCCACGCCCTGCCGTTGCGCCGCCTGCGCGAAAAGCGCCTGCGCCTCACGCGCACCCATGATGCGTTGCGACATAATCAGCAGATCCTCGCTCTGCGCCATGCCGCCGGTCCAGCCACCGGGCGTGCCGGAATGATCGAACACGTTGACGAATTGCGCGCCCTGCAAGCGCTCGAGCGGTTGCGGAAAGCTGAGCAGAGAGCCGATCACGAAGACGCCGGTATTCAGCAGCATCGACCACATCACCGCGTGGACGACCGGGTCCATCTCCTCGGCCCCGAAGAGCGCATAGGGGCGCAGCCATGTCAGCCCCCAGAGCCCGTTATCGAAGACCGGTTGCGGCAGGATCAGCGAAGGGCCGAAACTGGGCAGGAACAGGCAATAGAGCCAGACCGCCGCACCCACGCTCAGCCCCAAAAGCGCACCGGTCTTGGTCGCGCCGCGCCAGAACAGCCCCCCCATCAACGCGGGCAGAAACTGCGCAACACCAACAAAGGCGATGAGGCCGATGGCCGCGAGCGCCGTACCACCGCCCGACAGGCGGAAATAGAGATACCCAAGAAGCACAACCCCCGCGATGCTCAGCCGCCGCGCCAGAAGTGCAACATGCCGCACATCGCCCGACACCATCGCCGCCCCGCCCGAGAAATGCAGCCAGATCGGCATCACTACATGGTTCGACACCATGGTCGAGAGCGCGATGGCCGCAACGATCACCATCGAGGTCGCGCTCGAGAACCCGCCCAGAAAGGACAGGATCGCCAACCCGTCGCGGCCGTCCATGAGCGGCAGTGTCAGCACGAAGAGATCGGGATTGGCCCCGTCCGGCATCATGTCGAGCCCGACGGCGGCAATCGGGATCACGAACAGGCTCATCAGCATGAGATAGGCCGGAAAGGCCCAGACGGCGGTGCGAAGATGATCCTCGTTCTCGTTCTCGACCACCATGACCTGAAACATCCGCGGCAGACACAAAAACGCCGCCGCCGAGACCATGGTCAGGCCCACCCAACGTGGGCCAGACACCTCGAATCGAGCGATGGACGACGCCTCGATCCGCTCCAGCGTGCCCGCAATGCCGCCCGCCAGCCCCCAGACCACGAAGATGCCCACAGCCAGCAGCGCGCACAGCTTGACCACCGCCTCCATCGCGATGGCCATGACGACGCCGTGATGGCGCTCGTTGGCATCGAGGTTGCGGGTGCCGAACAGAATGGTGAACAGCGTCAGCCCCATCGCCACCCAGAGTGCCGTGGATTGCATGTCAGGCATCGTGGTTGCGGCCAGGTCGGTCTCGGCGAAGGCGGCGAAGGACAGCGTCACCGATTGCAGTTGCAGCGCGATATAGGGCGTGGTGCCGATCACCGCGAGCACGGTCACCAGCACCGCCAGCAGGTTCGACTTGCCGTAGCGCGACGAAATCAGATCGGCGATTGAGGTGATGCGCTGACTGCGCCCAACCCGTACCAGACGCCGCAGCGTCCACCACCAGCCGATCATCACCAGCGTCGGGCCCAGATAGATCGTCACGAATTCAAGCCCCGACCGCGCGGCAAATCCGACCGCGCCATAGAACGTCCAGGCGGTGCAGTAGATCGACAGCGACAGGGTATAGACAAGGGGTGAGCCCAGCCAGCTGCCGCGCCCCTGTGCCGCTGCCCGATCCGCACCGAAGGCCACCACGAAGAGCAGCACCACATAAAGCACGCAAACCAGAACGAGAACGTTTAGGGTCGCCATCAGCCCTCCTCGCCGCTCGTGCCATCCTCTTCACTGTCACCGGCGCGCAGGTGGCGCGAGATCACCCCCGAGATCGCGACGAGAACCGCCCAGAGCCCGAACACATAGAGCATCGCCTCGGCAGTGCCGGGCGCGCGTTCGCCACCCTTCCATAACAGCGGCACGCAGAACAGAACACCGCCCAGCACCGGAAGAAGCCGCGCAGCGTCGGCGAGTCGGCGACGCCGGTATGTGCGCCGCGCCAGAAACACCGGGCCGCGCTCGGGGCTCATGCCTCCACCAGATCGCGCACCGCTGCCAGAACGTCGGCATTGGAAAACGGCTTGGTCATGTATTGGCTGGCACCGGCGCGTTCGGCCATCTCGCGATCCTTCATCTGGCCGCGCGCCGTCAGCATTAGCACGGGTGTCGTCGCGAACTCCGAATCGCCCCGGATCTCGTTGAGGATGTCGAAGCCGCTCTTGCCGGGCAGCATCACGTCCAGAATGATCAGGTCGGGGCCGCGCAGGCGCACGGCCTCCATTGCATCATGCCCGTTGGAATGGGTCTTCACCTCCCAGCCATCCCGCGACAGGATAAAGCTTACGGCCTCGATGATATTCGGCTCATCCTCTATCAGCAGAACCTTTTTCCCCATGCAACCGGCCTCCCCTCCGATGCGTGCGCGGTCAGACGCACCGCGCAACTATTCCCAATCTCGGGCCGCGAGTCAAAAGCCCTCTGCGATGATCGACGGCTCGCGTCGCGCCACGCAGTCGCTGATCGGACAAATCCGGCAACTCACGCCCAGTTCCCGCAGCTGCTCCGCCTCCCCTACCGGATCGGGCAAGAGCAGCATATGCGCCTGCATCAGCGCAGGCCGATCAAAGCCCGCAGGTGCGGCCAAACCGGCCACGGCGAGTGCAGCCACCACCTCACCACCGCGCCCGACCTGCCGCACCCGGGCGCGCAACGGCACTTGCGGCTGTGCCATCACTTGGTAAAGCGGCCAGAGCGCACATGCCCCGGCAAGGCGGGGCATGTCGAACCCGTCAATAGGTTTGCGGAACACCAGCGTGCCCGAGGCATCGCAGATTACCAGCCCGACGGGTCCCACCTCATCCTCGGGCAGCGCGGCGAGACGGCGAAAGACCTGCGCCAGATCCACGCCCGTGGCCTCGGCAAGCCGGTCGGGATGCAATCCGATGGTGCGGATCCGGGCCAGAAACGGGCCGAGCGGCAAGGCCCGCGCATCCGCCAGATAGCGCAGCAATACCTCCCGGGTCAGGCTCTGCGCCGGGGTCGACATCGCTTGCGCTGCCTCGTCCTGCAACAGCCGCATGACATCACGCGGCCCGGCGATATCGCGCTCCAGTTCCTCGAAATGATACCCGCGCATAGCAAGAAACGCGTGCATCTCATCTTGTGGCGATTGCACCTCGGCGTCGCGGTTGGGCGCGCCCTCCAGATACTTGACCAGCGCCTGTGCGCCTTCGGTCAGCCGCGCGCTATCTTCGTTGATGTTGCGGTGAAAGCGCGCCTGCCACTCGGGCTCCAGCGCCTCGGTTTCCACCAGGATCGACGAGGTTGAACGAATGGCCGTGACCGATGAAATCACCTCGTGCAGCGAATCCGCCAGAAACGGATCATGCGCCAGCCGGTCGGTCAGGGTCTCGACCGTGCGCTCCAGACCTTGCGTGCGCCGGTACAGGTTCGTGAGCAGCGCCGCCCAGCCCGGAAAGCGCCCGGCAAACTCCTCGATCCGGCTCAGTTCGGGGCCATCGGTACCCGGCTCCCCAGCGGCCTCGCGCAGGGCTGAGATAAGCGTGGCCTCGGCCCCTTCGGACAAAACCTGCGGCTCCACCTCCAGTGCCTGCGCCAGTTTGAGCAGGGTCTTGCCGCCGATTCTGCGGCGGTTATGCTCGATCAGGTTGAGGTAGGACGGCGAAATCCCCGCCTGTTTCGCAAGCTCCGACTGCCGTATACCGCTGAGCACCCGCCGCTCGCGGATTCGTGTGCCGATCATAAGCCGTTCCGGCATCTGATTTTTCCCTGCCTTGAACTGGACTTGCCGCAGTTGCGCGAGAATTTTTTTACAACATCAACACCAGAGCTGTCTATAAATTTACAAAAAAATTGTTCTGCGAAAACCAGTTGTTGCGTAATTTTCTAAGCCCCCCGCATACTTGTATTGCACGTTTGTGCTCAGGGGAGGCGCAAGAGGAGGCCCTTCCCGCGATTTTCATAATGGGAGGAATCCATGTCCAAATCGAACCTGACGCGTCGGGGTCTGATCAAGACCAGCGCCATCGCCGGGGCCGGCGTTGCGCTGCCGACGATCTTTACCGCGTCGAGCGCTCATGCCTTTACCAACGAACCCACCGGGAGCACCGTCACCCTCGGCTTCAACGTGCCGCAGTCGGGCCCCTATGCCGATGAGGGCGCGGACGAACTGCGCGCCTACGAACTCGCTGTCGAGCACCTTAACGGTGGCGGCGACGGCGGTATGATGAACACGTTCAGCTCCAAGGCGCTGCAGGGCAACGGGATCCTGGGCAAGAAGGTGGAATACGTCACCGGCGACACCCAGACCAAATCCGACGCCGCTCGTGCGTCGGCCAAGTCGATGATCGAAAAAGACGGCGCGGTGATGATCACCGGCGGCTCGTCGTCGGGCGTGGCCGTGGCCGTGCAGGCGCTCTGCCAGGAGGCGGGCGTGATCTTCATGGCCGGTCTCACGCACTCCAACGACACCACCGGCAAGGACAAGAAGGCCAACGGCTTCCGCCACTTCTTCAACTCCTACATGTCGGGCGCGGCCCTCGCGCCGGTGCTCGCCAATGCCTATGGCACCGACCGCAAGGCCTATCATCTGACCGCCGACTACAACTGGGGCTACACCACCGAGGAAGCCGTGCGCGCCTCGACCGAGGCCATGGGCTGGGAGACCGTGAATGCGGTCAAGACCCCGCTCACCCAGACCGATTTCAGCTCCTATATCGCACCGGTTCTGCAATCGGGCGCGGACACGCTGGTGCTCAACCACTACGGCGGCAACATGGTCAACTCGCTGACCAACGCCGTGCAGTTCGGCCTGCGCGACAAGCAGGTCAACGGCAAGGACTTCCAGATCATCGTGCCGCTCTACTCGCGCCTGATGGCACGCGGTGCGGGCGAGAACGTCAAGGGCATCTTCGGCTCGACCAACTGGCATTGGTCGCTGACAGACGAAGGCTCCAAGGCATTCGTCAAATCCTTCGGCGAGAAATACGGCTTCCCGCCCAGCCAGGCGGCGCATACCTGCTACGTGCAGGCGCTGCTCTATGCGGATGCCGTGGAACGCGCAGGCTCGTTCGCGCCTTGCGCGGTGGTCGAAGCACTCGAAGGTTTCGAGTTCGACGGCATGGGCAACGGCAAGACGCTCTACCGTGCCGACGACCACCAGTGCTTCAAGGACGTTCTCGTCGTGAAGGGGAAAGAAAACCCCTCCTCCGAGTTCGACCTTCTGGAAATCGTCGAAGTCACACCGGTGGCCCAGGTCACCTATCCGCCGGATCACCCGCAATTCGCGGGCGGCGCGCTCGGCTCGTGCAACAACGGCGCCTGATCTGACGCCGAAGACCGGCCGCGCCTCATCGCGCGGCCGGTCCGCATGGCGGCACTCTTTCGCAAAAGACCACCATCGCCTCTAACCCATGGGTGGGAACAATGGACGCAATTATTCTTCAAATTCTCAACGGGCTCGACAAGGGCTCGGCCTATGCGCTCATCGCGCTTGGCCTGACGCTTATCTTCGGCACGCTCGGGGTCGTCAATTTCGCCCATGGTGCGCTGTTCATGATCGGAGCTTTCTGCGCGGTCACGCTGTCGCGCATCCTCAATGTCAGCTTCGAGACCGTCGACCCGACCAAGACAGACTTTCTCGGCAACCCCGCCAAGATCAAGACCACCTATATCGAGCATTGGCTCGGACCTGACCTGGGCGGCTCGATCCTTGATTGGGGGGTTCCGCTCGCCATTCTGTTCGCCATTCCGATCATGATCGCGGTCGGGGTGCTGATGGAACGCGGCCTGATCAAGCATTTCTATAAGCGTCCGCATGCCGATCAGATCCTCGTGACCTTCGGTCTCGCCATCGTGCTGCAGGAAATCATCAAGTATTTCTACGGCGCCAACCCGATCCCGACCCCTGCACCGGACGTGTTCCGAGGCTCGTTCGATTTCGGCACGCTCATCGGCTATGAGGCCAATCAGATCATCTATCCCTACTGGCGGCTGGTATATTTCGCCTTCGCCGCCATGATCATTGGCGCGGTCTTCGCCTTTCTGCAATTCACCACTTTCGGGATGGTGGTGCGTGCGGGCATGGCGGATCGCGAGACCGTTCAGCTTCTGGGCATCAATATCGACAAGCGCTTCACCATCATGTTCGGCATCGCTGCGGCGGTGGCAGGGCTCGCTGGGGTGATGTATGTGCCGATCAACCCACCGAATTATCACATGGGCATGGATTTCCTCGTGCTCAGCTTCGTGGTGGTGGTTGTCGGCGGCATGGGCAGCCTGCCCGGCGCGGTCTTTGCGGGCTTCTTGCTCGGCATCCTTGAATCCTTCGCCTCGATGGGGGTCATCATCGACCTTCTCCCCGGTATCAACCAGATCATCATCTATCTGGTCGCCATTATCATTCTGTTGACGCGTCCGCGTGGCCTGATGGGCCGCAAGGGCGTGATGGAGGACTGATCCATGTTCGGTCTCGGAAAGAAAGACGTCACCCTTCTGCTCATCGTCACCGCATTGACGATGTTGGCACCCTTCCTGCTCAACCCGTTCCCGGAAGGCTCTGCCATGGCGCAGTTCAACGCGGGCTATCCCGACCTGATGCAGCGTTTCGTGATCTTCGGAATCTTCGCAATCGGCTTCAACATCCTATTCGGCCTCACCGGCTATCTCAGCTTCGGCCACGCGGCCTTTCTGGGGGTGGGCTCCTATGCGGCGGTCTGGATGTTCAAGCTGCTCAGCATGAACGTGCTGCCCGCGATCCTGCTGGCCGTCGCCACCTCGGGTCTCTTTGCGCTGGTGATCGGCTTCGTCTCGTTGCGGCGCTCGGGCATCTACTTCTCGATCCTGACGCTGGCCTTCGCGCAGATGTCCTACGCGCTGGCCTATTCGGTCCTGACCCCGATCACCGGCGGCGAGACCGGGCTGCAACTGGCGCTCGACGACCCGCGCATCCTCGACGGCGCGGCCGAGGGTGGCAACATCCCGACGCCCGGCCTCTTCGGACTTGAGATGAACGACAGCACGCAACTAGTGATGGGCAACTGGGTCTTCACCTTCTCGATCGGCTACTACTTCAGCGCCTTCATCATGCTGCTGGCCTTTTACATGGCGATCCGGATCTTCCGCTCGCCGTTCGGCATGATGTTGCGCGCGATCAAGTCCAACAATACCCGGATGACCTATACCGGCCTCAATGCGCGTCCCTATGCGCTGGCGGCCTTTGTGATCTCGGGTATGTATGCCGGCCTTGCCGGCGGGCTTATGGCCTCCATGGACCCGCTGGCCGGGGCCGAGCGCATGTTCTGGACAGCCTCGGGCGAAGTTGTCCTGATGACGATCCTGGGCGGTGTCGGCACGCTCATCGGCCCGGTTCTGGGTGCAGGCATGATCAAGTACATGGAGAATATCGTCTCCAAGATCAATTCCGACATCTTGCATACCTGGTTTGCCTTCCTGCCCGATGGGCTCGAGGATCTGGTGGTCACGATGATCTATCCCTTCGTCGGCAAGGGCTGGCACCTCACGCTTGGCCTGATGTTCATGCTAGTGGTGATCTTCCTGCCCGGCGGTCTTGTGCAGGGCGGCCAGAAGATCGCACGCCTCTTCCGTCGTAAGAAAACGGATGATGCCAAGAAATCCACTCAATCCACCCCAGCCGAATAAGGAGCGCACGACATGGGCATTCTCGAAGTCAAGAACGTCAACAAGCGCTTCGGCGGGTTGCAGGCGCTGGGGGACGTGAACCTCAGCGTCGCGGAAAACACGGTGCATGCGATCATCGGGCCGAACGGGGCGGGCAAGTCCACGCTGCTCAACGTGCTCATCGGCAAGCTGATCCCCGACACCGGTTCGGTCATGTTTCAGGGCCAGTCGGTGCTGGGGCGCAAGCCCTACGAGATCAACCAGATGGGCATCTCCCGCGTGTTCCAGACGCCGGAAATCTTCGGCGATCTCACGGTGCTGGAAAACATGATGATCCCGATTTTCGCCAAGCGCGACGGCGTGTTCCGCATGCATGCCATCGAGGACACGCAAAACGAGCGCGAGATCCTGCAGCAGGCCGAGAAGATGCTGGAGGATCTCAATCTTCAGGACCAGCGCCACATGCATTCCGCCTCGATGTCGCGCGGCAACAAGCGGCGTCTGGAAATCGGCATGTGCCTCGCACAGGAGCCCAAACTCCTGCTGCTCGACGAGCCGACAGCAGGCATGGCGCGGGCCGATACCAACAATACCATCGACCTGCTGAAACAGATCAAGGACGAGCGCGACATCACCATCGCGATCATCGAGCATGACATGCACGTCGTGTTCTCCCTTGCCGAACGGATCACGGTGCTGGCGCAGGGCAGCCCGCTGGTCGAGGACACCCCCGAAAACATCAAGGGCCACCCCAAGGTGCGCGAAGCGTATCTTGGCGAGACGGCGGCCTGACAGGAGCGCGGATCATGAACGTCAAACCCGACTTTTCCAAAGGCAAGAACTACGCCGAAACCGCCCCCGCCTTCCTCTCAGTTTGGAACATGGAGAGCTATTACGGCGAGAGCTACATAGTCCAGAACATCTCTTTCAATGTTCACGAGGGCGAAATCCTCGCACTTCTGGGCCGCAACGGCGCCGGCAAAACATCGACCCTGCGCTCGATCGCGCGGATGGACAGTCCGCAGGTGACGCATGGTGAAATCTGGCTCGACCACCAGCCGCTGCACAAGATGCGAAGCCACGAGGCGGCGGCGGCGGGCATCGGCCTTGTGCCCGAGGATCGTTGCATCATCTCCGGCCTCACTGTCGAGGAAAACCTGCAACTGGCGCAAATCGCGCCACCCATCGGCTGGTCGCTCGACCGCCTCTACGAGCTTTTCCCCCGCCTCGCGGAACGCCGCAAGCAAGAGGGCACGACACTCTCGGGCGGCGAACAACAGATGCTCTCCGTGGCCCGCGCGCTGGCGCGTGACATCAAGGTTCTGTTGCTGGACGAGCCCTATGAAGGGCTCGCTCCGGTAATCGTCGACGAGATCGAGAAAACCCTGCGCATCATCAAGGAACAGGGCATCACCACGATTCTCGTCGAACAGAACGCCGTGCGCGCGCTAGAACTGGCCGACCGCGCCGTGATCCTTGACACCGGAGGGATCGTTTTTGACGGGAGCGCCGCAGAAGTTCTCGAAAACGAAGAGCTTCGCTCAGAATATCTGGCGATCTGACATTGATCGCATCGCGTCGCTGTCCATCTCCCTGTTGACAGCGTGGCGGCTGTCGTTTTCGATCCAATCGCATCAGCGAGGAGGAGCCACCATGTCCGATCAGACCTACGCGCCAAGCGCGGATTTCGCCGCCAACGCCCATATCGACGCCGCAAAATACGAGGAAATGTATGCAGCCTCGATCAGCGACCCAGTGGCGTTCTGGGCCGAGCACGGCAAGCGGATCGACTGGATCAAGCCCTACAGCCGCGTCAAGGACGTGAATTACGACTTCGGCAATGTGTCGATCAAGTGGTTCGAGGACGGCACACTCAACGTTGCCGCCAACTGTGTCGACCGGCATCTGGCGACGCGCGGCGATCAGACCGCGATCATCTGGGAGCCGGACGAGCCGACGGACGAGGCGCTGCATATCACCTATGCTGAGTTGCACGCGCAGGTCTGCAAGATGGCCAATGTGCTGAAAAACCTTGGCATTGGTCGCGGCGATCGCGTCGTGATCTACCTGCCGATGATCCCCGAGGCGGCCTATGCGATGCTGGCCTGCGCCCGGATCGGCGCGATCCATTCGATCGTCTTCGCTGGCTTCTCTCCCGATGCGCTCGGCGCGCGCGTCAACGGCTGCGACGCCAAGCTGGTGATCACCGCCGACGAGGCGCCGCGCGGTGGCCGCAAGACCAAGCTCAAGGACAATGTCAATCAGGCGCTGCTGCACGACACCGATGATGTGAAATGCCTGGTTGTGCAACGCACCGGTGGTCAGGTCGCCTGGCGCGATGGCCTCGATTTCTGGTGGCATGAAGAGGCCGAGAAGGCCGACATCGACTGCCCTCCTGAGGAAATGGGGGCCGAGGACCCGCTCTTCATCCTCTACACCTCAGGCTCTACCGGTCAGCCCAAGGGCGTGGTGCACACCTCCGGCGGCTATCTAGTTTATGCCGCGATGACGCAGGAACTGGTGTTCGACTACCACGAGGGCGACGTGTTCTGGTGTACCGCCGATGTGGGCTGGGTGACGGGTCACAGCTATATCGTCTACGGCCCGCTCGCCAACGGGGCCACCACCTTGATGTTCG
>Ga0209947_1000893_pt1 | contig 18325 bp, 18 predicted proteins | sample SalPonR2_B_D2_MG_FD_185706 | JGI IMG/M metagenome (GOLD analysis project Ga0209947, IMG submission 185706) | Salt pond soil microbial communities from South San Francisco under conditions of wetland restoration - Salt Pond MetaG R2_B_D2_MG... ... | reverse complement strand
GGTTCAACACCTGGAAATTGATCAGCCAGGACATGATCACATGCGCAAGGATGAAAAACCACACGATATCGAGCAGCAGCATCAGGATCTGGAAAAGCGATTGCATGGGCGATGGTCCTTTGGCTCTGAAACGCCTTCTCACCTAAGCAAGCCGGCCCGCGAGCGCAAGCCTGACGCGCGGTCGCGGTTGACCGCAGCGCCTCGGGATGGCAGGCGCGGGCCAAAGGAGACCCGCCCATGTATCCTGTCCTGCGCCTGTTCTGGCAACTCTACAGGCATCGCAAGTCCCCCGCCCTGCCGGTGACGGGGCTGCATGTCTCGCAGCATTACTGCCTGCCCTGGGATATCGACCTGTGGATGGAGCTGAACAACGGGCGCACGCTCACCCTCTATGATCTGGGGCGCATTCCGCTGGCCGGGCGCGCGGGGCTGATCAAGGTGCTGCGCCGCAAGCGGTGGGGCCTGACCATGGCCGGGGCCAGCGTGCGCTACCGCCGCCGCATCCGCATGTTCGACCGCGTCGAGATGCACTCGCGCCTCGCGTGGTGGGATGACAAGTTCGTCTATGTCGAACAATCCATGTGGCGGGCCGACGGGGAATGCGCCAACCACATCCTCTACCGCTCTGCCGTGACCGGCAAGGGCGGGATCGTGCCCCCCGCGACCGTCATGGCCGAACTGGGCAGCGACACCCCCTGCCCGCCGCAGCCCGACTGGGTGCGCGCCTGGATCGAGGCCGATGCCGTGCGTCCCTGGCCCCCGATGCAGGACCGGGGTCAGGACATCGCGCAGGAATAGCTTGCACCCGCACCCCTGCCGCGCTCATATCCCCCAAAGAGTGAGCGAGGCAGGTATGACCGGTATTTCCAAACGCAAACGCATCTGGGGCTGGTTCTTTTTCGACTGGGCCAGCCAGCCCTACCACACCCTGCTCATCACCTTCATCTTCGGCCCGTATTTCGCCTCCGTCGCCTCCGATCACTTCATGTCCACCGGGCTGAGCGAAGGCGTCGCCGACGCCCGCGCGCAGACCCTCTGGTCCACCGGGCTGACCATCAGCGGCCTCATCATCGGCCTCGGCGCGCCGATCATGGGTGCCTTTGCCGACACCACCGGGCGGCGGCTGCCATGGATCATCGTGTTTTCACTGATGTATGTGACCGGGGCCGCCGCGATCTGGGGCATGACGCCGGACGGGGCCAACCTGTGGTTCGGGCTCATCGCCTTCGGCATCGGCTTCATCGGGGCGGAATACGCGCTCATCTTCATCAACTCGCAACTGCCCTCGCTCGGCACGCAGGACGAGGTCGGCGCGATCTCCGGCTCGGGCTTTGCCTTCGGCTATGTGGCCGGTGTGGTATCGCTTCTGATCATGCTGGCGCTCTTTGTCGAACAGCCCAGCGGCAAGACCCTGATCGGCCTTGAACCGGCCTTCGGGCTCGATGCGGCCGCGCGCGAGGGCACCCGCATCGTCGGGCCCTTCACCGCGGTCTGGTTCGCGGTCTTCATGATCCCCTATTTCCTCTGGGTGCGCGACACCGGGCCTGCGGGCACGGGACGCGGCATCGGCGATGCGCTCGGGCTGCTGGTCAAGACACTCAAGGGCCTGCGCCACCGCCTCAGCCTCAGCACCTATCTCGGCTCGTCGATGTTCTACCGCGACGCGCTCAACGGGCTTTACGGCTTCGGCGGCACCTATGCGATCCTCGTGCTCAACTGGTCGATCACCTCGGTGGGCATCTTCGGCATCATCGGCGCAATTTCCGCCGCACTATTCAGCTGGGTCGGCGGCAGGCTCGACGCGCGCTTCGGCCCCAAGCCGGTCATCATCGTGGCCATCTGGGGCCTGATCGCGGTCTGCGTCATGGTCGTGGGCATGGACCGCAGCCAGATCTTCGGCCTCCCGCTGCCCCCCGACTCCACCCTGCCCGATGTGATCTTCTTCGGCTGCGGTGTGCTGATCGGGGGCCTGGGCGGCACCCTTCAGGCCGCAAGCCGCACCCTCATGGTGCGCCACACCGACCCCGCGACCCCGACCGAGAATTTCGGCCTCTACGGCCTTTCGGGGCGGGCCACGGCGTTTCTTGCCCCGGCCCTGATCGGGCTCGTCACCTCGCTCTCAGGCAGCGCGCGGATCGGCATCTCACCGGTGATTTTCCTTTTCCTGATCGGCCTTGTGCTGCTACGCTGGGTCAAGGCGGAAGGGGACACGCACAAATGGGCCGGATCGTCATAACAGCAGCACTCTGTCTGGGCCTCGCGGCCTGCATGCAACCCGAGCCGGAGGCCGAGGCCACCGGCATCGTCTCCAGTCAGAGCATCCCTGCCGCAATGCAGGGCGTGCACGCCAAACAGCTTTTCGGCGCGCAGGGACAAGGCTCCGAACACGCCCCCGCCGCCTATGGCAGCTATGCCAAGGGCTGCATCGCCGGGGCCGTGGCCCTGCCCGAGACCGGGCCCACATGGCAGGCCATGCGCCTCAGCCGCAACCGCAACTGGGGCCACCCCGAGACTATCGACCTGCTTCAAGACCTCTCGCGCAAGGCCGCCGCGCAACCGGGCTGGAGCGGCATCTACTTGGGCGATATCAGCCAGCCGCGCGGCGGGCCGATGCTGTCGGGGCATCGCAGCCACCAGATGGGGCTCGACGCCGATATCTGGCTGCGCCCCGCCGATAACCTCGCCCTCGACCGCACCGCGCGCGAAAACATCTCGTCGATTTCCATGCGCCGGGCCAATGGCGCCTACACCAACGGCAACTGGACCCGCGCCCACCATGAAATCGTCAAGGCCGCCGCCCAGGACCCGCGCACCGCGCGCATCTTCATATTTCCCGGGGCCAAGGTGCGGATGTGCAAGGAGGAAACCGGCGACCGCGCATGGCTGCGCAAGGTCCGGCCGTGGTGGGGCCATCACTACCATTTCCACGTCCGCCTGAACTGCCCCGACAATGCGAAGGGCTGCGTGGAACAGGCCGCGCCGCCACCCGGCGATGGCTGCGCCGAGGCCGAGCAGTGGGTGCGCAACATCCTCAACCCGCCGCCGCCCGACCCGGACGCGCCAAAGCCCAAACCCCGGCGGGAGCTGACGATGGAGGACCTTCCGCGCCAATGCGTGGCCGTGCTGCAAGATCAATAAATCAGCATCCTGCGTCGCTTTTTTCGCCCACCACATGATTTTGTTTTGACAACTACGAAATTTGTGGCAGGCTTGGGCTAGGTTCAACAAAGCGAAAGGAGGTGGTCCAGTGTCTATAGAGGTATTGGAGCGAGGTGTCGGAACAGTTCGGGAGGCCGCCGTCTAGGGCAGCCCCGAGGCGAAAGCCGCCCGGATTGGTGCGCCTAACCGGCCCACCTCCGTAACTTCTAGAGGGCCGTTCCCATCCGGGGCGGCCCTTTTGAATTGCCACGCTTGTCATCGATCACCGCGTCATCAACGGGACTGCCCCATGCTGAGGATCACCGACCAGATCGCCATCGAGGATTGGGAACTGACCGAGCAGTTCATCCGCGCCTCCGGCCCCGGCGGGCAGAACGTCAACAAGGTGGCGAGCGCGGTCGAATTGCGCTTCGAGGCCGAGCGCTCCCCCAACCTGCCCGGCCCGGTCAAGGCCCGGCTCAAACGGCTCGCGGGCCGCCGCTGGACCAAGGACGGCGCGCTCGTCCTGCACTGCGACGAGACCCGCAGCCAGACCCGCAACCGCGACATCGTGCGCGATCGCCTGGCAGACTTGATCCGGCAGGCTTTGGTGAAACCCAAGCGCCGCATCCCGACGCGCCCCACCCTCGGCGCCAAAAAACGCCGCCTCAAGGCCAAGAAGGTGCGCGGAGAGGTCAAGGCCTTGCGGGGCCGGGTGGACGGCGAGGACTGAGACAGGGTCACCGCTCCGCTCTGGACGTCCCTCCCATTTCACCTTTCCCCAAATACTCAAATCCGGCGCACAGCCCCTCCCCCACATCATCCCCGTAACGCAGCGTTCATGGGTGACAAGCGCGTCCACCTGCGGCATCAATGCGGGCAGCCAAGGGAGAGAGCCATGACCGATTATCCGCACCTTCTTGCCCCCCTCGATCTGGGCCATGTCACACTCAAGAACCGCGTGCTCATGGGCTCCATGCATACCGGGCTGGAGGAGACGCGCGACTGGAACCGGGTGGCCGAATTCTACGCCGCCCGCGCGCGCGGCGGCGTCGGCCTGATGGTCACCGGCGGCATGGCCCCCAACCGCGAGGGCGGCGTGTTCCCCGGCGCGGCCGGGCTCTTCACCCCCGAAGATATCGCCAATCACCGCATCGTCACCGACCGGGTGCATGACGCGGGCGGGCTGATTGCGATGCAGATCCTGCATGCGGGCCGCTACGCTTATGGCAAGGAATGCGTCGCCCCCTCGCCCGTCAAATCGCCGATCTCGCCCTTCACCCCCACCGAGCTCGACGAGGACGGCATCGAGAAACAGATCGCCGATATCGTGACGGCGGCACAGCGCGCCCGTGAAGCCGGCTATGACGGGGTCGAGATCATGGGCTCCGAGGGCTATTTCCTCAACCAGTTTCTCGTCACCCACACCAACAAACGCACGGATCGCTGGGGCGGCTCCTACGAAAACCGGATGCGCCTGCCGCTCGACGTGGTGCGCCGCACCCGCGAGGCCGTCGGCCCCGATTTCATCCTGATCTACCGCCTGTCGATGATCGACCTCATCCCCGACGGCAGCACCCATGATGAGGTGGTCCAACTGGCCCAGGCCGTCGAGGCGGCGGGGGCCACGATCCTCAACACCGGCATCGGCTGGCACGAGGCGCGGGTGCCCACTATCGCCACCTCCGTCCCGCGCGCGGGCTGGGCCTGGGTCACGCAAAAACTGATGGGCAAGGTCGGCATCCCGGTGATCACCTCGAACCGGATCAACACCCCGCAGGTCGGCGAAGACCTGATCGCGCAGGGCGTGGCCGACATGGTCTCGATGGCGCGCCCGTTCCTTGCCGATGCGGATTTTGTCAACAAGGCCGCAGAGGGACGCGCGCAAACCATCGCGCCCTGCATCGCCTGCAATCAGGCCTGCCTCGATCACACGTTTTCGGGCAAGCTGACCTCCTGCCTCGTCAATCCGCGTGCCTGCCACGAGACCGAACTGACCATCACCCCCGCCGACACTCCGAAACGCATCGCCGTGGTCGGAGCCGGTCCTGCAGGCCTCTCGGCGGCGATCACGGCAGCGGAGCGCGGGCACAAGGTGACGCTCTTCGACCGCGCGGCAGAGCTTGGCGGCCAGCTCAACATGGCCCGCGTCATCCCCGGCAAGGAGGAATTCCACGGCCTCGTCGACTGGTTCGAGGTGATGGTGCAGGAGACCAGCGTCGAGGTCAGGCTGGGCGTTGAGGCGGGGCCGAATGACCTCGCAGGCTTTGACGAGGTGATCATCGCCACCGGCGTGATCCCCCGCGATCCGGGTATCGACGGGCAGGACGGCCCCAACGTGCTCAGCTATATCGACGTGCTGCGCGGGCGCGCCCCTGTGGGCGAGCGCGTGGCGGTCGTGGGCGCGGGCGGCATTGGTTTCGACGTGTCCGAATTCCTCGTCCATGAGGGCGAGAGCCCGACCGAGAACCTGTCACTCTGGCGCGAGGAATGGGGCGTGGGCGACCCCGCAGAGGTGCGCGGCGGGCTGGCCCCGCAAGGCCCGCAGCCCGAACCGCCCGCCCGCGCCGTGACGCTCCTGCAACGCAAGGCCGAACGCCCCGGCAAGCGGCTGGGCAAGACCACCGGCTGGATTCACCGCGCCGCCCTTCGGATGAAGGGCGTCGAGATGGTGAGCGGCGTCAATTACGAACGTATCGACGCGCACGGCCTGCATGTCAGCTTTGGCGAGGCGCGCGAGACCCCCAAACTCATCGAGGCCGACACCATCGTGCTCTGCGCCGGGCAGTTGAGCGAACGCAGCTTGGCCTCCGCACTCGAGGCCGAGGGCGTGACGTGCCACGTGATCGGCGGCGCGGATGTGGCCGCCGAACTCGATGCGAAACGCGCGATTGATCAGGGCACGCGGCTGGCTGCCACGCTCTGAGGCGGGTTATTCCACGGTGATCGTGATCACCTCGGACGTCACCGGCGGATCGTGCGGCACATGGTTCATGTCGCCCAAAACCAGTTGCAGCGTATGCGGCCCTGGCTCCAGATCAAGGCTCACCTGCGTCTGACCGCCGCCGAAATGAATATGATTCTCGTCCGAAGGCAGGCTGGTGTTCAGCTCCTCGGCTCCGTCCGGTCCCTCACCCAGCGGCGGGCGGTCGACCAGCACATGGTGATGGCCGGTATTCTCCTTCTCGGTGCCGGCAGGGGCCACGCCCATGCCCGTGAGGCCAAAGACCACCGTTACCGGGGCCTCGACAGTCGCGCCATCCGAGAGATTGACGAAATAGACCTCTGCCCCCTCGGGCGCGGGCGTATCCCCGGCAAACGCGGGCGCGGCGACCGCCAAAAGGCCTGCGGTGATAAATGCTGCAATACGTTTCATGGTAAATCCTCCTGTCCCGAGACTAACACAGGTTGCGCGATGACGCAGTGTTTCGCCACTCACAGCTTGGTGTTTCCGCGTTTCCCCGCCGGGAACGATCAAGGGAATATCAAGATATTGTCGGGCAAGCGCCCCAGTTGTGCCTGATTTATTAGGCAGAACAGAGCCTGACACGCAAGAAGAGGTATCAGTATGGATCGCCTGACGGAAATGGAGGCCTTTGCCACGGTGGTGGACCAGGGAGGGTTCACCGACGCCGCGCGCAAGATGGGCATTTCGAAATCCGCCGTATCCAAGCACGTTTCGTCCCTGGAGGCCCGCTTGGGGGCCCGGCTGCTCAATCGCACGACACGCCGCGTCAGTCCGACCGAGATCGGCCTTGCGTATTACGACCGGGCGCTGCGCGTTCTCAATGACGCGGGCGAGGCGGATGCGCTGGTCAGTTCGATGCAGTCCGATCCCTCGGGCCTCTTGCGCATCTCGGTCGCCACCGATTTCGGCGTCAATCATCTCAGCCCGATTCTCGGGCATTTCCTTGACGAATTCCCCGATATCACCGTCAACATGGTGCTCAACAACCGCTACGTAGAGCTGATTTCCGAAGGCTTCGACATGGCCATCCGCATCGGTGAGTTGGAGGACAGCACGCTGCGCGCCCGCAAGCTCACCGAGACCACCAAGCGGATGATCGCCAGCCCCGCCTATTTCCAGAAATACGGTCGCCCCCAGAAGATCGACGAGTTGAACGAGCACAAGCTGCTGCATTACTCCAGCCAGGCCGGCAATGCGGTCTGGAAGCTGACCGCCCCCTCGGGCGAAAAGCGGCAGGTGCGCACGGCGGGCGGTCTCAGCGTCAATGACGGGCAATCGCTGCTCAACGCCGCGATTTCCGGCCTCGGGATCGCCTATCTGCCCTCGTTCCTCTATGCACAGGCGATGGCCGACGGGCTGATCGAGGATGCCATGCCCGACCTGCCGGTCGAGATGCAGGGCATCTACGCGGTCTACCCTCCGGGCCGGTTCACCCAGCCCAAGGTCCGCGCCTTCATTGATTTCCTCGTCCACCAATTCGCCGAAAAAGGCCCCGTGGACTGGTAACGACGTCCCCCTCGCCATGCCATTGGCAAATGTGATCCGGCCCGCCCCGTGCGGGCCGGTTTCATTTTCCCGGCCGCCGTGGCCTCGCACAGCCGCTGTGCAGGCACTCGCAGTTGCCAAACACCACCCCTCGCTCCAGTTTGTGCTGCAACAACGTTTCATTTTCAGAAAGGTCGACACATGACACACCCCACGCTCCTGCTTCTGTCCGGCTCGCTGCGCAAAGGCTCTTACAACCGCATGCTTCTGGCTCAGGCCGCCGAAGCATTTGGCCCGGCCAACGTGATCGAGGGTGATCTCGACCTGCCGCTCTACAACGGCGATCTCGAAGAGGCCGAAGGCGTGCCCGAGAAGGTCAAGACGCTCGCAGCCCAGATCAAGGACGCGGATGCCGTCGTAGTCGGCTCGCCGGAATACAACAAGGGCATCACCGGCGTGCTCAAGAACGGTCTTGACTGGATCAGCCGGGTGCCGGGGTCGGCGTTCAAGGACAAGCCCACGGTCGTCGTCTCGGCCTCAGCCGGGCGCACCGGGGGCGAGACGGCGCAATTCATGACGCTCTCGTGCCTCACCCAGCATCAGGCCCGGCTCATCCCCGGCACGGCCGTGCTGATCGCAGGCGCGATGAACGCCTTTGACGAGGACGGACGCCTCAAGGACGAGACCTCGCAAAAACTCCTGACCGCGCGGATGGAAGGACTGCGCGCCGAGGTGGTCTAGAGCGTGCTGTAACTCAGCGGGTCGTGGGGCGTGAAGTTTTTGGCCTTGAGCGGACCTTGGCGTAAGCTGCGCCATCGCATGTCCGCGGGCAGGCGATCCGACAGTTTTTCGCAGCACTTTATTTCCGCCATGCCGCAAAAGGCTCAATGGACGTGCTGACTTCGACAAATCGCCTGTCCGGGGGGCGGACATGCGATGGCGCGGCGGCCTTCGGCCTTGATTCCGCGCCGGGTCCGCCAATCAAATGTCAACTCCAGGCCAAACCCAACACGCCCCAAAACGCAAACGGGCCGCCCAAACCAAGGCGGCCCGTCTTTTCCGATGTATCCCGATCAGGCGTCGAGCCAGACCTTCTCGAAATGCATCTCGCGGAACTGATGCGCGCTCACATTCTGCACCTTGTCGGTGTGATGCAGCGCCTGATTGCGCCAGAACGGCTGAATGATCGCACCGCTGTCCTGCAACATCGCCTGCAGCTTGGCCGAGTACTCGCGCCGGTCATCCGCATCGAACACGCCGAGCGCCTCTTCCAGCATAGCATCGAATTCCGGGTTCGAGTGGCCGCTCTCGTTCCAGGCTTCGCCCGAGCGATAGGCCAGCGCCAGCACCTGCACGCCCAGAGGACGCGGGCCCCAGTTGGTGGTCGAGAACGGGTATTTCGTCCAGTCGTTCCAGAAGGTATTGCCCGGCATCACCGTCCGCTTGACCTTGAACCCGGCCTGCCGCAGCTGCGCGCCGATGGCGTCGGTGGTCGTGGTGCGCCAGTCGCCGTCGATCGAGATGATGTCGATCTCGGTCTCGGCATGGCCCGCCGCCGTGGCCATCTCCATGGCCTTGGCCGGATCGGGCGCGATCTTGGGCAGTTCGGCATATTCCGGGTGGAACGGCGCGACATGATGGTTTTCGGCCGGGATACCTTCGTTGTTGATTGAGATCGCCAGCAGCACCTCGTTGTCGCAGGCCAGCTGAATGGCGTTGCGCAATTCCTTGCTGTCATAGGGCGGGGTGTCGGCGCGCATCCGCGCGACGATGGTGTTGGCGGTGGGCTTGGATTGCTTGATCAGCCCCAATGCGTCGTAGGACTCGATGAAATCCGCGGTCGATTCGTCGTTGATGTCGATTTCGTCACCATCGAACGCCGCCACGATCGAGGCATTGTCGGTGCCGAAATCGATAAAGCGGACGCCGTCGAGATAGACATCGCCGCCCCACCACTTGCCGTCGGCGCGGCGCTTGACCTCGGCACCGGTACCGATTTCGAGCGAGACCAGTTCGAACGGGCCGGTGCCGATGGGCGCCTGCGCCAGATCGCTATCGTCGCCATGACTGCGATGCACGCAAAGCGCCGGATAATCCGACATGCCCGCGATCAGCGTGATATCGGGGCGCGGCAGGTTCAGCTGCACGGTGAAATCGTCCACCTTCTCGATCGCGCCCTCGATCGCCTTGTTGGTGTCGGGGTCGATCAGAGTGGCCATGCGCGCGGCCATGGAATTGCCCTCGACGGCCTTGTCGCACCAGCGGTTGAGGTTGTGGATGACGTCATCGGCAGTGAACTGATCGCCGTTGTTCCAGACCGCGCCCTGCCGCACCTTGAGGGTGTAGGTCTTGGCATCATCGCTGACCTCCCAGCCCTCCAGCAGCATCGGCTGAAAGCTGTAATCCGACGCCCAGCGCACCATCGGCTCGCAGAACTGGCGGGTGATATTGCCGGGCTCGGTCCAGGCGAACTTGCGCGGATCGGTGATCTCCAGCACGCGACTTGCCACGCGCAGCACGCCGCCTGTCTTGCCCTCTTCGGCCTGCGCCGGTGTCGGCACGGCCAGGCCCAGCAGGCCGTAGGCGGCGGCTGATGAGGCCCCGAAGGTCGAGGCGAGCGCGAGGAATTCGCGGCGGCCCATCTTGCCGGCCTTCGTGTCCTCGGCCAGTTTGCGCACGATCGGGCGCACGTTCTCGTCGTGAAGTGAGTGGGTCATGGTGTTCCTCCGTGTTGGCCTTTGGCCAGGTCGACCGGTGTCGTTTTTTGACAGGTCCGGTGCCAGTGTTAGCAGGGATTGCCCCCCGCGCCAGTGTTTTTTCAAGGTCGGACAGATGTCGTTTTTGCACCTTTTAACGTCCGGTCCGAGGCCAGAGAGTATAGCGATTCCCCGGCCCATATCGCCTGTTTGCGACAAATGCCCGCCAAAATGGCTTGAGGCGGGGCACCGGCGCGGCTAGATGAGCGACAAAGGAGCCACGCGCATGAGCCTCAACACATTCGGTCACCTCTTTCGCTTCACCACCTGGGGCGAGAGCCACGGGCCAGCCCTCGGCGCCACGGTCGACGGCTGCCCGCCGGGCGTGCCGCTCGACGAGGGCGCGCTTCAGCACTGGCTCGACAAACGCCGCCCCGGCCAGAACAAGAACACCACCCAGCGGCAGGAGGCGGACGCGGTGCGCATCCTCTCGGGCGTCTATGAGGGCCAGACCACCGGCACGCCGATCCAGCTGATGATCGAGAACACCGATCAGCGCTCGCGCGATTACGGCGACATCGCCCGCACTTTCCGGCCCGGCCATGCCGATATCACCTATCACCTCAAATACGGCATCCGCGATCCGCGCGGCGGCGGGCGCTCCTCGGCCCGCGAGACGGCAGCGCGGGTGGCCGCCGGCGGCGTGGCGCGCGCCGCCCTGGCAGCCCTGGTGCCGGGGCTCGAGATCAAGGGCTACATGGTCGCCATGGGCGATAGGACACTCGACCGCACCCGTTTCGACTGGGACGCCATCGACGGCAACGATTTCTGGCTGCCCGATGCCAGCGCCGCCCCCGACTGGGAAGCCTACCTGCAAACCCTGCGCAAGAATCACGATTCGGTGGGCGCGGTGATCGAGGTGGTGGCGCGCGGCGTGCCCGCCGGCCTCGGCGCGCCGGTCTACGGCAAGCTGGACACCGATCTGGCTTCGGCGATGATGTCGATCAACGCGGTCAAGGGCGTCGAGATCGGCGAGGGCATGGCCGCCGCCACCCTCACCGGCAGCGCCAATGCCGACGAGATCTTCATGGGCGAGACCGGCCCCGAATTCGCCTCCAACCACGCAGGCGGCATCCTCGGCGGGATCTCCACCGGGCAGGACGTAGTGGTGCGCTTCGCGGTCAAGCCGACCTCGTCGATCCTCACGCCGCGCCGCTCGATCACCGTGGGCGGTGACCCCATCGAGGTCGTCACCAAGGGCCGCCACGATCCCTGCGTCGGTATCCGCGCGGTGCCTGTGGGCGAGGCGATGATGGCCTGTGTGATCCTCGATCACCTGCTCCTGCATCGCGGTCAGGTGGGCGATGGCCCACGCGGCTCCATCGGCTGACGCCGTTTTCTTGAAAAGAAAACGATCCGGAATTTTTCAAAAATTCCAGCCGCTCAGACCCGACGCTGCCGCGACAGCTGCACCGCTAGAATACCGCCCATGATCACCGCCACGCCGATCAGGTCCTGCGCGCTCAGTGTCTCGCTCAGGATCAGCGCCGCGATCGCCACGCCGAGGAACGGGTTGAGAAAGTGAAACGTCGCGGCCTTGGTCGCCCCGATCCGGTTGACCAGCCAGAACCAGACCAGCGTCGCCGCCAGACCCGGCACCAGCGTGGTATAGGCAAAGGCCGCGATCAACTGCCACGACCATGTAACCTCGATGGTCTCCATCGCCACCGCCCCCACCGCAAGCCCCGCGCTGCCCACCAGCATCTGCAAGCCGACGATCATCAGGAAATTGCCGCCCGACGTGGCCCCGCGCACCGCCAGCGTGGCAAAGGTCAGCGCGATCACACCGGCCACACACAGCCCGAGACCGTAAAAATCCACACCGCCCTGCAACCGCGCGCCCATGATGATCGCCACACCGATCACCCCCGCGACAAGGCCCAGCATCCCCATCCAGCCGATCCGCTCGCGAAAGATCAGCCAGCCCGCCAGCCCGACCAATAGCGGCATGGTCGAGGCGATGATCGCCGCAAGGCCCGCCTCGATGGTCTGCATGGCGACGAAGTTGAGCCCCAGATAGAGCGTGTTCTGGCAGAGCCCGAAAATCACCGTGGCCCGCCATTGCCTGGGCGTCAGCTGCCAGCTTTGCCCCAGCGCCCGGGCAATGAGCACCCCCAGAAGCCCCGAAATCAAGAACCGCAGGCTGAGCGCCGTCAGCGGCGGGGCCGAGGCCACGATGATCCGCGCCGAGGTGAAGGCCGAGGACCACATCACCGCAAAGGCCAGCCCCATCAGTATCGCGCGAATGTCCATGCCCTGCCCCGTGCCATATGCCGCCGCGACCATTGTGGATTTCCCGGACAGGCGCAACCCGGCATCACCGGGCCGTGACACGCAAAAGGGCCGCCCGACAGGCGACCCTCTGCAAAAACTCGAAAGAGCGGATCAGCCGTTGACGCTGTCCTTGAGCGCCTTGGCGATGGTCATCTTCACCACCTTGTCGGCCTCTTTCTTCATCTGCTCGCCGGTGGCGGGGTTGCGCACCATGCGCTCGGGGCGCTCGCGGCAATAGATCTTGCCGACGCCCGGCAGGGTCACGGCACCGCCGCCCGACACTTCGCGGGTGATCACATTGACCACGGCGTCGAGGGCCGCGCTTGCGGATTTCTTGTCACTGCCCATTTCCTCGGCCAGAGCGGCGACGAGCTGGGTTTTGGTCATTGGTTTTGCCATTTCTTGGTCTCCTTCAACTGCCCGTCTCTTGGGCCTCATGAACGCGATTTAACGCTATGATGTGGTTAAACACAATGTCTGGTGGGCAAAAGCAAGCGTTTTTGGCGGATTTTGTGCGGATTTCCGTCAGTTCACAGGAACGCCGTCTCCTCGAAAGAGCGTAATTTGCGGCTGTGGATGCGCGAGAGTGGCATCTGGCGCAGTGATTCCATCGCGCGAATCCCGATCATCAGGTGCCGTGAAACCTGAGATTTGTAGAAATCCGAGGCCATGCCGGGCAGTTTCAACTCGCCCTGAAGGGGTTTGTCCGAGACACAAAGCAGCGTGCCATAGGGCACCCGGAAGCGAAATCCGTTGGCCGCGATCGTCGCACTTTCCATGTCGAGCGCGATGGCCCGCGACTGGCTCAGGCGCTGCACCGGGCCGGACTGGTCGCGCAACTCCCAGTTGCGATTGTCGACGCTGGCCACGGTGCCGGTGCGCATCACCCGCTTGAGGTCGAACCCGTCAAGCTGGGTCTCTTCCGCCACCGCCTCCTGAAGTGCGATCTGGATTTCCGCCAGCGCCGGGATCGGCACCCAGGCGGGCAGATCGGCATCGAGCACGCGATCCTCGCGCAAATACGCATGCGCCAGCACGAAATCGCCCAGCGACTGCGAATTGCGCAGCCCCGCGCAATGCCCGACCATCACCCAGGCATGCGGGCGCAGCACCGCGATGTGATCGGTCGCGGTTTTCGCATTGGACGGCCCGACCCCGATATTCACGAGGGTAATCCCCGACCCGTCGGCGCGCTTGAGGTGATAGGTCGGCATCTGCGGCAGCCGGGCGGGCATTGGCAGGGGCGCGTCCGGTGTGGTGATCTCGGAATTGCCGGTGCTGACGAAAGAGGTATAGCCGCTTGCCCCATCCGCCAGCATCCGGCGCGCGAACCCCTCGAATTCCGAGACGTAGAACTGGTAGTTGGTGAACAGCACGTAATTCTGGAAATGCTCCGGGTCGGTCGCGGTGTAATGCGACAGCCGCGCCAATGAGTAATCCACCCGCTGCGCGGTGAAAGGCGCCAGTGGTGCAAGGCCATCCGCTCCCCGCTCCCATGTGCCGTTGACGATGTCGTCATTGGTGGTCGACAGGTCCGGCACGTCGAAATAATCGCGCAGGGTGAACTCCGCCGCCCCCTCCTGCGGCACGGTCAGGGCGGCATCATTGGCCACCGCGAAATGCACCGGCATCGGCGTGTCCGAAACGCCGATCGACACCGGCACGCCGTGGTTCTCCATCAGCAACCCGATCTGCTGTTCGAGATAGGCGCGAAACATGTCGGGCCTTGAGATCGTCGCGCCGTAGGTGCCGGGATAGGAGACATGGCCGAAACTCAACCGGCTGTCGATCTTGGCATAGGTGGTCGTGGTCAGGCGAATCTCGGGGTAGAACGCCCGCACCCGCCGCGCCGGAATATCGCCCTTGAGAGCCCGCGCGAAGGCGTCGCACAGATGCCGCGTCGCGCCGTCGTAAAGCAGGCACAACCGATCCACCGCCGCGCGCGCATCGGTGAACACATCCTGTCCCGGCAGGTCGGGTGGCAGGATCGGGTCGGTCGGGTCGGCAAGGCTCATACGCATATCCTGTCATCGGTCAGAGGGCACACGTTGACACGGGCCAAGGGCGCGATCAAGCTGCGCGACAAAGCGAGGCACGCCATGGATTATGAAACCGTCACCCCCGAGGCATTCGGGGCCAGCCTGCGGGGCTTTGGCCTCAACATCCTCGTGCGCGACGTGCGCGCGCAGGCGGCATTCCTCAGCAACGTCTTCGGGGCAGTGCCGCACCGCGTCAGCGAGGATTTCGCCATCGTCGCCTATCACGGCCACCTGATCCAGCTGCATGCCGATCACACCTATGGCAGCCATCCACTGCTCGGCCTCGTGCCCGAGACCCCGCCGCGCGGCGCGGGCGCGTCCCTGCACATGTTCGACAGCGACCCGGATGACGCCGCCACCCGCGCCGAAGCCGCAGGCGGGACGATCCTGCAACCTCCCACCAACAAGCCGCACGGGCTGCGCGAATGCTGCATCCTGTGCGAAAACGGCTATGCCTGGGTCGCCTCGCGGCCCCTCACCGATGACGAAAGGACAGCGACATGAGCGTGACCAGCCTGAAACCCAACATGGAGCATTGGCAGGAACGGGTGGACCTCGCCGCCGCCTTCCGCTGGACCGCGCGGCTCAATATGCACGAGGCGGTGGCCAACCATTTCAGCCTCTCGATCAACGAGGACGGCACGCAGTTCCTGATGAACCCCAACCAGATGCATTTCGCGCGCATCCGCGCCAGCGACCTGATCGTGGTCGACGCCAACGACCCCGAGACGCTGGAAGGCCCGGACGCCCCCGACCCCACCGCCTGGGGGCTGCATGGCGGGCTGCACCGGCATTGCGCCCATGCGCGTTGTGCGATGCATGTGCATTCGACCCATGCCACCGTTCTGGCCTCGCTCGCCGACAGCCGCCTGCCGCCGATCGACCAGAACGGCGCGATGTTCTATGGCCGCCATGTCGTCGATGAGGGCTATGGCGGGCTTGCCTTCGAGGATGAGGGCGAACGCTGCGCGCGGCTCTTCCATGACCCGAAACAGAAGGTCATGATCATGGGCAATCACGGCGTGATGGTGATCGGTGACACCGTCGCCGACACGTTCAACCGGCTCTATTATTTCGAGCGCGCGGCCGAGACCTACATCCGCGCTCTCCAGACCGGACGCGCCCTGCGGGTGCTGTCGCACGAGGTCGCGGCCAAGACCGCCGAGGAAATCGAGAGTTATCCCGAACAGGCCGACCGGCACCTCTCGGAGATCAAGATCCTGCTCGACGCCGAAGGCTCGGATTACGCGAGTTGAGGCAGGGAAAGATGGGCTTTTGCGGATACCGGATTGACGCACCCGCGCGAAACGCGGCCCAACGGACCGCGGCACGTCGCTGCGCGGCTTAAGCTAACGACCGCTCAAGCCCCTCAAGACCGCAACCCGGTCTCGACCAGCAGCCCCTTGCGCTTGGCCTCGTAATAATACCCCCGCGCATACCAGCCGATCGCCGCATCCGGATCGCCGCCCGCCACCAGATAGGCCCCGCGCAGATACTTCACCCCGTATTTCAGGTTGGTCTCGGCATCGAGCAACGTCTCCGGCGGGCCGCGATGGCCCATCGTGCGCGCGGTCTGCGGCAGGATCTGCAACAACCCGTAATACGGCCCGTTCCGCGCCCAGGGCCGGTGCGTGCTCTCGCGAACCGCCAGCCGGTGCACCAGACTGCGCGGCACCTCGTAGTGATCGGCATAGCGATTGATCAGACGGCGCAATTCCGGTGTCTCGTTGGGATGAAGCGGCGGATCATGGGGCGCGCTGCGGGTCGAGACCGACGGCGTCGAACAGGCGGCAAGCGGCAGCCCGGCCAGAAGACCGAGCACAAGGCGGCGTGTGGGATGGGGCATGGCGGCTCCGGCATGAATTTTTGCAAGAATGCCCGTCCGCGTCGCCCCGCGCCAGCGACATGATCACCACCAGCGAAACCTTGCCATTCCACGCGCCCCGCGCCATGTAAGGGCCCATGAGCAAGGTTTTTTTCTCCTTCGGCCACGGCTATAGCGCCCGCGCCCTCGCCGCCCGGCTCCTGCCTCAGGGCTGGCGCATCTACGGCACCACCCGCGACACCGCCAAGGCGCGCGCCCTGCGCGCCGAGGGCATCATCCCGCTCCTGTGGGGCACCGATGACCTCACCCCCGCCCTGCAAGAGGCGACCCACCTGCTGAGTTCCGCAGGCCCGACCGAGGACGGCGACCCGGTGCTCGCTCGCCACCGCGACCAGATCGCCACCATCGCGCCACGCCTCACCTGGGCCGGATACCTCTCGACCACCGGGGTCTACGGCGACCATCAGGGCGGCTGGGTGGATGAAGACACCCCCCTCACCCCCTCCACCAAACGCGGCCAGCTGCGCGTCACCGCCGAGGCCGAATGGCAGGCCATCCCCGGCCTGCCCCTGCACATCTTTCGCCTCGCGGGCATCTACGGCCCCGGGCGTGGCCCGTTCGAGAAGGTACGCCAGGGCACCGCGCGGCGCATCATCAAGCCGGGGCAGGTCTTCAGCCGCATCCATGTCGACGATATCGCGCAGGTGCTCGAGGCCTCGATCAACGCGCCTCACCCCGGCACCGCCTACAACCTCTGCGACGATGACCCGGCCCCGCCGCAGGACGTCATCGCCCATGCCGCCGAATTGCTGGGCGTGGCCGTGCCCGAAGCGGTCCCCTTCGACGACGCGGAACTGAGCCCGATGGCGCGCTCCTTCTACGCCGAATCGAAACGCGTCTCGAACCGGCGGATCAAGGACGATCTCGGCGTGCGCCTCATTCACCCCGATTACCGCCACGGATTGCGCGCACTGCTGGCCGAAGAGGGCTGACGCCACCCCTTCATCTTGCCGAAAATACTCAAAACTCTGACACCCCAACGAAAAAGGGCCGCGCAGCGCGCGACCCTTTCCCTGGCGTCCAAGGCCGGGGGATGATTTACATCATGCCGCCCATGCCGCCCATGTCGGGCATGCCGCCGCCGCCGCCACCGGCGCCTTCTTTCTGCGGCTTGTCGGCCACCATCGCTTCGGTGGTGATCAAGAGGCCCGCGATCGACGACGCGTCCTCGAGTGCGGTCCGCACGACCTTGGCCGGGTCGATCACGCCGAACTTGAACATGTCGCCATATTCATCGGTCTGCGCGTTGTAGCCGAACTTCAGGTCGTCGCTCTCGCGGATCTTGCCCGCGACGACGGACCCGTCGACACCGGCATTCTCGGCGATCTGGCGCAGCGGCGCTTCGAGCGCGCGGCGCACGATCATGATGCCCGCGTTCTGGTCGCTGTTCTCGCCGGTCAGACCTTCGAGAGACTTGGCACCCTGCACGAGGCTGACACCGCCGCCGACGACGATACCTTCCTGCACGGCCGCCCGGGTGGCGTTCAGCGCGTCATCGACGCGGTCCTTGCGCTCTTTCACCTCGGTTTCGGTCATGCCGCCAACGCGGATCACGGCCACACCACCGGCAAGCTTGGCCACACGTTCCTGCAGCTTCTCGCGGTCGTAGTCAGAGGTGGTGTCCTCGATCTGCTGACGGATCTGCGCGACGCGTGCCTCGATTTCCGCCTTCTCGCCATGGCCGTCCACGATGGTGGTTTCGTCCTTGGTGATGTTGACGGTCTTGGCGCTGCCCAGCATGTCCATGGTCACCGACTCGAGCTTCATGCCGAGGTCTTCC
>Ga0209947_1000882_pt1 | contig 18459 bp, 15 predicted proteins | sample SalPonR2_B_D2_MG_FD_185706 | JGI IMG/M metagenome (GOLD analysis project Ga0209947, IMG submission 185706) | Salt pond soil microbial communities from South San Francisco under conditions of wetland restoration - Salt Pond MetaG R2_B_D2_MG... ... | reverse complement strand
AAAACTATAATAGCTGGATCTATGGCTGCTGGTACTTTAGCAAGCTTAATTTTCTTCCTATTTGTAGTTATAAAAATATCTCCTTGGTACAACCCAAGATATTTTATTCCTATAGCTGGAATGCTAATCGGGAATTCAATGACGGGAATATCTCTGGGAGTAGATAGATTGGTAGATGGGATGAATTCTAAGAAACATATGGTAGAATCATCACTTATGCTTGGAGCTACACCAAAGACAGCATCAAAAGAAATAGTAGACAATACCTTTGATTCAGCTATACTGCCTACCATTAACTCCATGGTAGGTATGGGAATAGTATTTTTGCCTGGAATGATGACTGGACAAATATTATCCGGGACATCACCGGTTACAGCTATAGAATATCAGATAGCTATAATGATGGGAATATTAGGTAGTGTATCTCTAACGGTTATATTATTTGTACAGTTGGGATATAGAACTTTTTTTAATAAAGAAGATCAACTTATACTAAGTGAAGAGGAATAAATGTAATAATATCAACATCTCTTCATATCAGGATATTGACATTAACTCTATGATTTAATATACTTGTAAATGAAAACAAATATCACTTAAATACTGAGTAAGTTAAGAGAGGGAGTAAAATGACAAAATTAAAGTTAACAGAAATAAATGCAAACAAAAAATGCAAAGTAATAGCCTTCAAAGGCGGGTCAAATATGCAAACCAAATTAGAAAACCTTGGAATAAGATTAAATAATGAAATAACTGTAGCAAACAACTCTTTTGTAGGAGGACCCATAACAGTTATATCTGGTAGTACAAAGGTAGCTATTGGCAGAAAAATGGCTGCAAGAATAATAGTTGAGGAATTAAAATGAAAAAGGTGTTGTTATTAGGAAATCCTAATGTAGGAAAAAGTGTAGTTTTTTCTAAACTAACAGGAACTAGTGTAGTATCTTCTAATTATGCAGGAACTACGGTAGAGTTTACTAAAGGACATATGAAGTGGGGAGATGAAATCGTTGAAATAATAGATGTACCTGGGACATATACTCTGAACCCTACCAATAAAGCTGAAGAAGTAGCAGTAGAAATGCTAGATGAAGGTGATTTAATAATAAATGTTGTTGATTCTACAAATTTGGAAAGAAACCTAAATCTAACTCTTCAACTTCTTGAAAAAAACATACCAATGATAATATCCCTGAATTTTTGGGATGAAACTGAACATAAGGGTATTGAAATAAATGTTGATAAATTAAAAAAACATTTTAATGTACCTATTATCCCAACTTCTGCAACAAAGGGGATAGGACTTAAAGAAATAATCAATACATTCGACTATGATAAAGTAGTAAATCATAACTATGGAGACAATGAAAGCCGGTGGGCTGAAGTAGGTAGAATTATTAATGATGTTCAAAATATAAACTATAAAGAACATTCTTTTTCAGATTTTATGGAAGATTTAACCTTAAGTCCTCTTACAGGAATACCGATTGCAATTGTAGTATTATTTTTATCTTTTATAGTAATAAGATTTGTTGGAGAAGGATTTATAGGATATATTGCGGAACCATTTTTTGAAATAGTTTACAGGCCAATAATTGTTCAATTGAGTAATATTTTAGGTGGAGAAGGATTTATTCATAACTTAATTGTCGGAGAATTAATAGAAGGAAGTATTGATTTTGGGCAATCTTTTGGATTATTAACTACTGGTATATTTATACCTTTAGCTGCTGTTTTACCTTACATAATATCTTTTTATTTTGTTCTAGGATTATTAGAAGATATAGGATATTTACCTAGGATTTCTGTATTAGTTGATAATATAATGCATAAGGTAGGACTTCATGGTTTTTCTATTATACCTTTAATACTTGCTTTTGGATGTAATGTACCAGCAGCTTTAGCTATAAGAAATTTGGAAAGTAAAAGAGAAAAATTTATTGCCAGCACATTGATGGCAACAACCATACCTTGTATGTCACAAATGGCAATGGTTATAGGATTGTTAGGGTCTTTCGGAGGGAAATACCTGCTCTATTTATTTGCTGTTTTAGTAGTTCTTTGGATATTCATAGGAACTCTAATGAATAAATTAGTTCCAGGATTCAGTACTGATTTGCTTTTAGAACTACCATCATTTAGGATGCCTAGTATTACAACAGTATTAAAGAAACTTTGGATGAGAATATTAGGATTTTTGAAAGAAGCTTTACCTATGGTATTGCTGGGTGTATTCATAATAAATATATTCTATACACTTGGTATATTTGAAGCTCTAACAAAAGCTACAGGACCAGTATTAAAAAATTTATTTGGAGTTCCTGAAGCAGCAATAGAAGCATTAATTATGGGATTTTTGAGAAAAGATTTGGCCATGGGAGTACTTATACCATTAGGGTTAACAGCAAAGCAGATGCTCACTATGAGTATTCTTTTGGTAATCTATTTCCCGTGTATAGCAACCTTTGTTATACTATTAAGAGAATTAGGACCTAAAGATATGCTAAAAGCTACACTTATAATGCTTACATCTACCTTAGTAGTTGGTGCTTATGTAAACTTTGCATTTCAAATTGATAGTTTCAATCTTTTAAGAATTCTTCCAGTTGTAGGAGTATATTTACTGGTAATATTGATACCAAAGAGAGAAAAAGAGGAAATAGAAAATATATAAATAATATTATATCATTAACAAAAAAGATGACCTTTCAGATTTATAAAGAAAGTCATCTTTTTATTTTGTTGATGATATTTTTTTTCTTGAAGCTAAAGATATTAAAATTACAGAAAGGATTGTACAAATACCAGCTATTATCATAAATAAATCATAATTGCCAAAATAATCATAAATAAAACCAGCCATAGGTGAGCCTAATATACCACCAATATTAACTGCTGCATGAGAATAGCCTACTAGATGTTTTGAATCTTGGTTGCCAAAAATCTTATTGAAACTAATAGCGCCCATCATTGCGGCCATACTAGCAGAAGATGCTACAAATACTGCTATAATAATGCCACCGAATAGTCCATTTAGAATAAAAGACATAAAAAATATTATTGCTGTTGCAGAACCATATAGACTAGTAGATAAACCAGGCCCATATTTATCAACTAATATTCCATAAAAAGGTGCAAAGCCTAACCTTGCAAAACTATAAGCAGAAACGCATAAAGCAGCTTTAGTTACGTCAAGTCCAGTACTTTGGAAATAAACAGAGGCGTGGGTTACAAATCCAGTAATACTTACAGCGATGAAGAAAGAAGCACTTAAAACCATCCAAAAAGCAGGTTTCTTTTTAAACTTACTAAAGCCTTCGTCATCTTTCTTAAATTCATTGATTCTTATTTTTTCGCTTTCTTTTGACTTTTTATCGCCTACAGCATTCATACCGTATTTTTTGGGATGATTAGAAATTAAAAATAGTCCGGATAAAATAATCACAAGAGAAACAAATGAACCCTGTAAAAATGCAGTTTTTTGTAAACCCACATTTTTAAGTAGTTTGGCTACAACTTGTACCATTATAATTCCTGATATTCCTCCACCGATACTTAGCATACTCATAAGTTTTCCAGTATTTTTCTTAAACCACCAAGTTATAGATACTTGGGCAATAGGATAACCAGATAAAATTTGACTAAATCCAGAAAAAAATCCTCCTAAATAAATAAACCAGATACTTTTTGCAGTAGAAAGGAGAAAGAAAAAAATAAAAAACATTATTCCACTCGCTACAATTATTTTTTTAATGTTGAAGGCATCAAGAATTTTGCCTAATAACAAGGAAGTTACTAAACCTGAAATTCCTGCAATACTAAACATAATAGATATTTTACCTACAGAAACACCTAAGCTTTCGCTTAAAGGCAATATATATAAGCTAAAGGTTACATAGCTTCCTACTGCCATCATTACAATAAATATATTTCCTATAGCTGTATTACGAGCTCTTTTATTCATAATATAAACTCCCAAAAAAATAAAATATAAAGATTTATTATTATTATATCATTTAAATAAGAAAAACTAAATGAAAACAAATAGCTTTTCTTGTATAATATATTTTATATGGTGTAAAAATTATAATAGAGAGTAAAAGGAGAAGAATATTGATAATAGAGATAAGTGATGTTTTTCTAAAAGAAAATCAAGACAAAAGCAAAATAGAAGTTGAGATTAATGAACCTAAAAAAATAATTGAGGTTTTAGAAGAAATAGGAATAGAAAACCTAGGATATGCGATTTTTTATTTAAACGAAATAAAGGTTGATAAAAATACTACAGTAAATAATCAAGACAAACTAACAGTTTTACCTATTGTTGGTGGAGGTTAAAGGAAAGGAGAGATTTTATGACTTACGGTTATTCAGGAAAAATATTAAAAGTCGATTTATCAACAGGAGAAATTGGAATTGAAAATTTGTCTGAAGAAAATATGAGGAAGTATATGGGTGGAAAAGGATTAGTCTATCACTATTTGAAGGATAGTGTAAATAAAAACACAGATCCTTATTCTGAAGAAAATCCTTTATACTTTATGACAGGATTAGCAACTGGGATACCAACTGGTGGTACTTCAAGGATGATAATGGGTACTAAATCTCCAATTACACAGGGATTTGGAATATCTGAATCAGGAGGATTTGTTGGTCCAGAGCTTAAAAAGGCTGGTTGGGATGGTATAATAGTTGAGGGTAAGTCTGAAAAACCAGTATATCTATACATTAAGGATGATAAAGTTCAAATTAAAGATGCATCTCATCTTTGGGGAAAAGGCAATGGTGAAGTAAATGACATCATAAAAGAAGAAAATAAGGACAAAGGAATTAAACTTTCCCAAATAGGTCAAGGAGGAGAAAATCAGGTGCATTATGCCTGCGTTATAAACGATCTAAAACACGCCTGTGGAAGAAACGGTATGGGTGCTGTAATGGGAAGCAAAAAACTTAAAGCAGTAGCAATTAAAGGAACAAAAGGAATCAAGTTTAAAGATAAAGATAAAATAACAGAAATAAGCAAATGGTATGCAAAGTATCAAAAGGATAAACCACTGTCAAAAGGACTTTATCTTTACGGAACAGCAGCAGGAGTAGAAAGTTTAGATAAATCAGGAATCCTCCCTACAAGAAACTTTAAAGATGGTTCTTTTGAAAAAGCAAAAGAAATATCCGGTCAAACAATGGCTGATACTATTCTTGCAGAAAGAGGGGGATGTTTTGCATGTCCTGTAAGATGTAAAAGAGTAGTAGAAGTAAATAAGGAAGATATTAAAGTAGACCCAAAATTTGGAGGACCGGAATACGAAACTATAGGATCAATGGGTTCTATGTGCGGGATCGGGAATTTAGATGTAATAGCAAAAGCCCACGAAATGTGTAACGATTTAGGTTTAGATACAATATCTACAGGAGTATCTATTTCATTTGCTATGGAATGCTATGAACGAGATATAATAACTAAAAAAGAAACAGAAGGATTAGAATTAAACTTTGGGAATGAAGAAGCTCTATTAAAATTAATCAAAGATATTTCTGAGAAAAAAGGACTTGGTAAAATTCTTTCTAAAGGAGTAAAAAAAGCATCAGAGATATTTGGTGGAGGCTCTGAAGAATTTGCAATGCAAGTAAAGGGACAGGAACTTCCTATGCATGAACCTAGAGGAAAAATAGGAGTAGGACTGGGATACTCTGTATCTCCAACAGGAGCAGACCATATGCAGGCAGCCCATGACACTATGATTACAGAAGAAGGACCTATGCTTGACTCTGTAAAAACACTTGGTATAACAAAACCTGCAGATCCTAAGGCTTATGGTAAAGATAAGGCTGAATTTTATGCCCTAAATGAAAAATGGTGGGGTTTTTTAAATATGATAGGTATGTGTGATTTTATCCCTGCTCCAAGAGGATCTATGCCTATCGATAAATTTATAGAATTAATAAATGCATCAACAGGATGGGACGTGACTCCAGAAGAATGTATGGAAGTAGGAGAAAGAGGTATAACAGCAGCTAGGAAGGTAAACTACGACTTAGGAGTGGATGAAAGCTACGAGGAATTACCAAAAAGATTGTATCAACCTTTGGAAAATGGAGCATTAGAAGGTGTATCTATGGATAGAGATAAATTTATAGAAATGAAACATTACTACTATGAACACTTTGGATGGGATGAAAAAGGGTATCCAAAGGAAGAGACATTACAAAGATTAGGATTGTAAAATAAATTTGGAGGACACATGATAGATAAAATAAAAATTAATTCAGAAAAATTAGAACATAAAATAATAGATTACAGAAGAGATTTCCATAAATATGCTGAATTAGGATGGACTGAATATCGTACATCATCGATAATAGCAAATAGACTAGAAGATTTAGGATTTGAAGTTTTAGTTGGAAAAGATATCCTTAAAGAAGATGATAGGATGGGACTACCGCCAGAAGAAGACTTGAAAAAGAATTGGCAAAGAGCTAAGGAACAAGGTGGAGTAGGAAAATATTTAGAAAAAATGAAATACGGATTAACAGGGGCTGTAGGTATAATTTCTAATGGTCAAGGTCCTACTATAGCCTTAAGATTCGATATAGATGCACTTCCTATACAGGAAATTTCTGACAAAAATCATTACCCAACACAAAATGGCTTTTCTTCAGTAAACGATGGAGTAATGCATGCTTGTGGACATGATTTTCATGCAGCTGTTGGCCTGGGAGTAGCAGAAATCATTGCTGAAAATAAAGAAAATTTAGGTGGAAAAGTAAAAATAATATTTCAACCTGCAGAAGAAGGAGTTAGAGGAGCTAAGTCAATAGTTAAAAAAGGATTATTGGATGATGTAGATTATATATTTGGACATCACGTAAGAGATTATAAAGTAGGAGAAATTTCAAGTGGTTTGAGCGGTTATAAAGCAACCAAAAAGTTTGATGTTACTATCCACGGCAAACCTTCTCATGCAGGTGGTAGTCCACAAGATGGAAACAATGCATTGATAGCTGCTTCAACAGCAGTATTAAACCTATATTCTATAGCAAGACATAAAAGTGGAGAAACAAGAGTTAATGTTGGTAAAATGAGTGCTGGAACCGGTAGAAACATTATACCTGATGAAGCTAAGATGGTAATTGAAACAAGAGGGTCTACAACACAAATTAGTGACTATATGTATGAAAAAGCAGTAAAAATAATTAAAAATTCAACGGAAATGCAGGACTGTACTTATGAAATAAAACCAATGGGTGAGGCTCCAAGTGGGATGAGTGACATAGAAATGGTAGAATTAGTAGAAAATCTTTCTGAAAAATTAGGAGGGTATACCTTATTGGATATTCACAAAAGTGGAGGTAGTGAGGATTTTACATATATGATGAGCCGAGTACAAGAAAATGGAGGAAAAGCTGTAAATATTGGTCTTGGTGCTGGTAGCATAGGAGATGGAGCTCACTCTCATAATTTCGATATCAATGAAAAAGCTGTAAAAAAAGCACTTGTTCTCTTAAGTTCCTTAGTATTTGAGATACAAGAAAAACAAGAAAATTTGAAATAAAACTATAGATTAACAAGCCTTTAAAATACCAAAGGCTTGTTTTATTTTTAAATTAATTATATATTTGATATTTTCAAAATGATAGGCTAAAATATTAATAAATATGAATATAGTTGGATTATCTAAGGAGTAAATTTATGGAAGATGTATTAAGCCTGTTAAAAAAAGAGTATCAGAATTTGACCTACAGTCAGAAAAAAATCGGAAAATATATAATTGATAATTTTGAAGAAATACCATTTATGTCATCATCTCAGATTGGAGATAAGTTAAACTTAAGTGACGTCTCAATAATAAGGTTTTCTAGAGCTATTGGTTTTAAAGGATATACAGATTTAAAAGAAAAAATAAAAATGGATATTACATGCAAATATAGAGCCGATAAGAGAATTGCTAAAAGTTTAAAAAGAATTAAAAAAAAGAATGAACAAATCAAAGAAATAACTAATGAAGATATTTTAAACTTACAAGAATTCTATAAAACCATAGAATTAGAAGATATAAAAAAAGCTACTGAATTAGTTCATCAAGCTAAAACAATATATCTTGTAGGAGCAAGATCAAGCTCTATAGTTGTAGATCTACTGTCCTACCATATGAGAAGGATGAGTTTTGATATTAGACCAGTAACAGAGGGAGGATTATTTAATCCAGAAAAACTCATAAGCATTGGAAAAGGAGATTTGCTAATAGCATCATGTTTTCCAAGATATACCAAGGATACAAAAAATGCGATTGTTTTAGCTAAAAGCAATGAAGCAGATGTTATATGCATTAGTGACAGTAAATTTTCAGAAATAAGTGTTAATTGTGAAGTTGTTTTTCCATTAAAAGTTGAAACTATAACTTTTTTCAACTCATATGTTGTTCCAATAAGTTTTTGTAATATGTTTCTAATGAATATTTTAGAATACGACCGCGATAAGGTATATAAAAAGTTCATAGAACATAACGATAAATTGCTTAGTAATTTTGATATAATAATAGAATAATAAAAGGAGAGTAAATATTGAAAAACTTAGTATTAATTACATTTGGGAAATTTCCTAAAAGCTACTATATGGATTTTTTGAAAAATTTTTTTCGGGATAGAATAAATATAGAAGGTATGAGCATAACAGAAGGTCTATTTAATATAGAAAAATGTGATTTGGCATTAATAACTTTACCCTCTCTAACTAATATTGCCAAGAAATATTTTCCAAAGGATACTATATTTATGGAAATTGATAGAACTTTTACAAAAGGGAGTTTAGATAAACTAAATGAAATAGAAAAAGGGAAAGAAGTACTTCTAGTAAATAATAGTGATAGATCGGCTGCAGAAACAATTTCTTTGCTACATGAATCAGGCATTAAGCATATTGATTTTATACCCTATTATCCAAATTTTAAGGAAAAGTTCAAAGATGTAGATATAGCTGTAACTCCAGGACAAACTAAATACGTACCTGATTACATAGAAAATGTAATAGATATAGGATGGAGAGTTTTCGATGTTTCTACATTAATGAATATAATAGTTAAATTAGAAATAGAAGATAAAGAATTATTACAAAAAATTGACGAATACAGTCAAAAAATAATACCTATAAATTATAGTTTTCACTACCTTCAAAAAAATTACCATAAAACAAAAAATGAATTAAATATGATAATAGATATAATAGACGACGGAGTTTTAGTATATGATAAAAAAAATGATCTAATATTAAAAAATAAATCTGCAGATAAAATACTTAATATTCAAAATGATAAAGAAGAGATTTATGAAGATATAAATAGTATCTTTGCTAATATTGGTTATATAGAGAATAAAATCATAGATATAAAAAAGATTAATAAAACATTACTAGTTACAAAAAGACCAATAGAATTAAACTCAGATATTATAAGCAATCTCGTTATACTAAAAGATAAAAGTAATATTGAAAAATTAGAGAGAAAATTAAGAAAAGATATAAAGGAAAAAGGTTATTTTGCTAGATATAATTTTTCTGATATATATGGAAAAAGCAAAAAAATAGAAAATCTAAAGAAAAAAGCAAAAAAAATAAGTAAAACAAATGCACCTATTTTGATAATTGGGGAAACAGGAACAGGAAAAGAGCTATTAGCTCAATCTATTCATAATAAATCAGATAGAAACAAATATCCTTTTTTAGGAATTAATTGTGCCACTCTTAGTTCAAATATTCTGGAAAGTGAACTGTTTGGATACGAGGAAGGTGCTTTCACAGGAGCAGCTAAGGGTGGGAAAAAGGGACTTTTTGAGATGGCTCATATGGGTAGCTTGTTTTTAGATGAAATAAGTGAACTTCCTTTAGATACTCAAACAAAACTTTTAAGGGTTATACAAGAAAAAGAAATAATGAGAATTGGGGGAAATAAAATTATACCCGTTGATGTTAGAATTATTACCGCCTCAAATATAGAATTAAAACATTTAGTAAATAAGAAAAAATTCAGGAAAGATTTATATTACAGATTAAATGTTTTTACTCTTAAAATACCACCCTTAAGAGAAAGAATCGAAGATATAGAAGATTTGATACTTAGACTTGGACATAAAAAAACACAAGAAAAAATCAAATTATCTAAAGAATTAATAAAAAAATTGAAGAATCATAAATGGGAAGGAAATATTAGAGAATTGGAAAATACCATTGAATATATGATATTCATGAAAAAAAGCGAATTAGATAAAGAGATAGGAATAGATGATTTGCCTGAAGATTTTAATCAAAAAAATTATTTTGATTCAGTAATTGATGAAAGATTTACAAAAGAAGAAAATGCTGTAGCTGCCTTTATTCTTAAAACTCTTAAAGAAAAAAGCTGTGGAAGAAGGCAAATTTATAAAAAATCTATAATGGCAGGACATGATTTTACGGAATACAAGATTAGAAAAATGATGGAAAATCTGGAAGAGAAGAATATTATATACTATCCTTCTAATAGCAGAGGTGCTAAAATAAGCGATAACGGGCGATAACGGGAGAAAAACCCGTTATTTTTTATTTTTTTGATTAGATATTAAATAAAACTATTGATATTATTAGGGTTTCACGAATTATTTTATTGGCACGATACTTGCTTCTAATATAAACAGAGCAAAAAAATGAAAGGAGTGATGATTACGGATAATAAATACCTTTACCATGTATACGAAAAATTACACAAAACACCTGAAAAAAGTTTGCAAGAAACAAAAACCACAGACATAATAGTAAAAGAACTTGAAGAATTAGGCTTTAAAGTATTTAAACCTAAAAGCTCAACTGGAGTAATAGGAATATTTGATTCAGGAAAACCCGGGTTAAATTTTGGAATAAGATCTGATATAGATGCTTTAGGATTTAATACTGAAAAAGGACAGGAATATGTTCATGCTTGTGGACATGATGCCAATTCCAGTATGAACTTAGCTGTTGCAAGATATTTTTCCAATAAGAAATTAATTTCCGGTAAATTGTTTTTCCTATTTCAACCAGCGGAAGAAATAGGAGCTGGAGCAAAAGAATTTATAAAGACGAAAACTTTGGATGAATTAGATGAAATAATAGGCATACACTTAAGGCCAATACAAGAAGCTAAATTTGGAGAGGCAACTCCTGCGCTCCATCATGGAGCATCAAAATTAGTGAAAATAAAAATAAGTGGTAGTTCATCTCACGGAGCAAGACCTCACTTAGGAGTCAATTCAATTGAAATTGCAAATACAATTATAACTGCAGTTAGCACAGTAAAGGTTGACCCAAGAGTATCACATTCAATGAAAATTACAGGCATTGAATCAACAAACAAAACATATAACAGTATTCCTGATAATGTTTATATGTATTATGATTTGAGAGCTCAAGAAAATAACATAATGAATAGCATGTATACTAAGATGAAAAATCATGTTAAAAATATATGCGATTCTTATGAAGGTAATTCAGAAATTGAAATACTTTCAGAATTACCAGCTGCAGAATACAATGATGAACTTGTAGATGCTGCTAGAAAATCTATCGAAAATATTTTAGGGAATTCTTTAGAACCAATTTATACACCTGGAGGAGAAGACTTTCATAATTACAAAAAATATTTAAATATCAAAAGCACATATATCGGATTAGGGGCTGATTTAGAACCTGGTCTACATTATAAAAACATGAAGTTTAACAAAAAAGCATTAAAATACGGTAGGGATATACTAATTGATATCGTAAAAAACAAATTTAAGTGGGAGGATTAATAAATGAGTGCACAGGAAAAGCAAATAAAAAATAAAAAGAAAAAATTTAAAGTACCAAATACTTATACTTTAATATTTATGTTTGTAATAATAGCCGCTATACTAACTTATATTATACCAGCAGGAGAATATACATTTGTAGCAGATGAAACTACAGGTAGAAATTTAATAGACCCTAATTCTTTTCAATTCATAGATAATACACCTGTAGGGATTATGGATTTTCTTTTATCAATAACAGAAGGAATGATTGGAGCAGCTTCTATAATATTTTTGGTATTCTTAGTAGGAGGATATTTTCAAGTTATAAATGATACAGGAGCTATAGAATCTACCATTAATCTAGCAGTAGATAAACTTAACAAAAGACCCTTGATAGTTATACCTATTATAATGGCAATAACAACTGTATTAGGTGCATTAGGAATAATTGTAAATGCTGTAATAGCATTCATACCTATTGGAATAGCCTTAGCTAAAAAACTAAAATTAGATCCTATAGCGGGTATGGCAATAATGTATTTAGGAGCATATTCAGGCTTTACTACATCCCCAATGGGACCCTTTAATACTGTATTAGGACAAACAATAGCAGGAATACCAATAATGTCTGGATTTGCCTTTAGAGCAATTATATGGGCGGCTCTATTTATAGTTTCAGTATGGTATGTTATGAGATATTCTAACAAAGTCAGAAAAGATATTAATAATAGTGCTCTTGATGAGATCAAATGGGCAGAATCATCTGAAACAGCAAAGGAGACAACTGACTTTAATATAAGACACTTGTTTATACTTTTAGTTTTAGTAGCTGGATTTGCTATCTATACCTATGGATCTTATAAATTAAAATGGAGTTTAAATTATTTAAGTGCAATCATGTTGGGTGTTGCATTAATAAGTGGATTAATTGGTAAAATGCATCCAGATGACATGGCTAAATCTTTTATAGCTGGATGTAAAAGCATGGTTTATGGGGCCTTAGTAATAGGCTTTGCAAAAGCAATAACTATAGTTTTGACTGATGGACAAATTATTCATTCAATAATATACTACATGTCACTACCATTAGTTAAATTTGGATCTACAGTTTCCGGTATACTAATGTTTTATATAAATTTAATATTCAACTTCTTTGTACCATCAGGATCAGGACAGGCTATGGTAGTAATGCCATTGTTTGCACCTATGGCAGATGTAGTTGGTGTTACAAGACAGATAGCTGTATCTGCATATCAATATGGAGATGGTTTTTCTAATACTATCATACCTACGTCTGGAGTACTTATGGCTGCATTAGGAGTTGCGAAGATACCTTATGAAAAATGGGTGAAATTTATGCTTCCATTATTTGGATTATGGGTATTAATAGGAACTATATCAATAATTGTTGCAACAGCAATAGGATGGTCATAATAAAGATTAAAAACTAGGATGAAAATTCTAGTTTTTAATCTTGCAAACGATTACAAAAAGTGTTATATTATATATAATGCTACAATAATATAAAATATGTAGCGAATACAACATTAGAGGAGGAATTATGTTAGGATTAATATTAGCAATTATTATTACAGGAATAGTAGCAAAAATGGTTTATGGAAGGTATAAACCACAGGCAGTATTAATGTTTGGTGGAATAGTTTTAATGTTTTTGGCAGTAGCCTTTGGATTAGGAAGCATTCTAGCAGAAGAAAAAAGCACAGGATTTATTTTATTCGATATTTTTGAATTTATGAAACTCACATTTAGTAACAGAGCTGGCGGACTTGGATTAACTATCATGTCAGTTGCAGGATTTGCTAAGTACATGGATCATATTGGCGCTAGTAATCAGTTGGTAAAAATAGCAATTAAGCCATTGGAAAAAGTACATGCTCCATATGTAGTTTTGGCACTATCCTATATAGTAGGACAGATATTAAATATATTTATACCTAGTGCATCTGGATTAGGAGTATTATTAATGGTTACAATGTATCCAATACTTGTAAGTTTAGGAGTTAGCAAACTATCGGCTACAGCAGTTGCAGGTACAGCAGCTTGTTTGGATTTAGGTCCTGGTTCAGGAAATTCTAACTTAGCTGCAACAACAGCAGGAATGGATGTCTCGATATATTTTGTTAAATATCAAATTCCTATAGCGATAGCTGTAATGATAACAATTGCAGTGCTTCACTATATAGTTCAAAAAAGATTTGACTCTAAAATGGAAAATAAAGACGACTCTACAGAGTATACTTTGGATAATAAAAAAGAAGAAAAAGCACCTACTATATATGCTATATTACCTATGATACCTTTATTTTTAATACTCGTATTTAGTAAATTACTAATAACAACTATAAAAATGAACGTAGTAACTGCGATGTTAATAGGTATATTTGTTAGTTTAGTATTTGAAGTTATAAGGCTTAAAAATGTTAAGAAGGTATTTGAAAGCATACAAGTATTTTTCGATGGAATGGGAATGCAGTTTGCCAAAGTAGTAACTCTTATAGTAGCAGGGCAGACATTTGCACAAGGTCTTATTTCCGTTGGTGCAATAGATACTTTAATTAGCGGAGCTCAATCCTTAGGTTATGGAGCTAACATTATGATAATTGTAATGACAGCTATAATTTCCGTTTCAGCAGTTGTAATGGGTTCAGGAAATGCACCTTTCTTCGCCTTTGCTTCTTTAGCGCCTAATGTTGCAGCTCAAACAGGTATTGCACCGGTTTTAATGCTTTTACCAATGCAGTTTGCTTCAGGTATAGCAAGAAGTGTTTCACCTATAACAGGTGTTATTGTAGCAGTATCAGGAGTAGCTGAAATTTCACCATTTGATCTAGTAAAAAGAACAGCGATACCAATGGCAGGAGCTCTCTTAGTAACAATAATAGCGAACTTTATAGTATTTTAAATAGGAGATGATATAGTTTTGAAAAAATTCAACTTAGATAAATACTTATTAGAATTAAAAGAATTAGTAAATATTGATAGTGGAAGTTATAATAAAGAAGGCGTAAAAAAAGTCAATGATATAATTAAAGAAAAATTTTTGGAACTAGGATTTAATGTAAAAGAAAAGAATTTTGACCATAGTGTAGCTCCATGTTTGGAAATAACTAATACAAATAAAGGCAAATATGATATTCTTATATTAGGACACACAGATACAGTATTTAAAGATGGTACAGTTGAAGAAAGACCTTACAGTCGTAAAGAAGATAAAGCATATGGACCAGGTGTAATAGATATGAAATCTGGCTTACTCTCAACTTTTTATGCAATCAAAAACATAAAAAAAGAAGACATGCCGGATATTTGCATCGGGATCAACAGTCATGAGGAAATTAGTTCAATATACTCCAAAGACTGGATGAGAGAATTAGCTAAAAAAAGTAAAATTTGTTTAGTAACAGAACCTGCAAGAAAAAACGGTGAATTAGTAAATAAAAGAAAAGGTTTAGCAAGATATAATATAGATTTTGCTGGAAAAGCTGTTCATTCAGGAATTGAGCCAGAAAATGGAATAAATGCAGTAAATGAATTAGGACACTGGATAGTAGAACTTGAAAGATTTAATGACTATGAAAAGGGGACATCGTTAAATGTAGGAATAATAAAAGGTGGTACAGCAGCTAATGTAATACCTGATAATGCTAACTGTAGCATTGATATTAGATTTGAAGGCGAAGATGTTTTAGAGAAAATAGATAAAAGAATGAAAGAGATGAAAAACAATCCTTTTATCAAAGGAATAAAAACCGAAATAATTCGCCGTGGATATAGACCACCTATGAATCCAAATAAAGATACAAAAAAATTAGAAAAATTAATACAAGAATTAGCAGAAAAAAATAATATTAAAACAAGTTTTGTGGGAACTGGTGGAGGTTCAGATGCAAATTTTTCTGCAATAGAAGGAACACCTTCAATTGATGGATTAGGGCCTATTGGTTCAGGTGCTCATGGTGTAAATGAATACTTAGAAATCAATTCAATAGAAGAAAGAATAAAATTACTTAAAGACATTATAATTAGCATTAAATAAAACATACACTATGGGGTAATTACCTCATAGTGTATTTTAAAATAAGGAGAATTCGAATGTATGATATAATAATAAAAAATGGATATGTTGTAGATTGGGAAAAAAACCTTGAAGAAGTTATAGATATAGGCATAAAAGAAGGAAAAATTGCTGAAATAAATCATACTATAGACGAATCAAAAGGGAAACAGATAATTGATGTTTCAAATAAATTAGTTATTCCAGGTATAATAGATAGCCACGTACATATTATTAGAAATGATTCAAAAGCTGCTGGCTATAGAATGCTAGTTAAAGCTGGTGTTACTACAGCCGTAGACATGAAAGGACCAGTTTCTAGAGCAAACAAAGAAATAGATAAATATGCTCACGGATTAAATATCGCTGTTCTTCAAGGATTAGTACCGGGTAAAGATTTAAAAAAAGATGAAAAAAATAGAGAAGTAATTAAAAATAAAATTGAAGAAATTTTAAATCAGGGCGCCTTTGGAATAAAAGTGGTAGGTGGACATTATCCTTTTACTCCAGAAACAACAAAAGTAATCATAGAAGAAACTTATAAACAAAAGGCATATTTTGCATTTCATGTAGGAACTTTAGATACTGGGAGTAATATAGATGGTATGAGAGAAGCAGTTGAATTGATAGGCGAACTACCTGGACATATAGCTCACGTAAATTCATACTGTAGAGGATTAGTTATGGATGAATTAGACGAAGCAAAAGAAGCAGTGGATTTATTAAAGAAAAATTCAAATATTACTTCAGAATCTTATTTAGCAAGAATAAACGGTACAAGCGGAAAATTCAATTCCGAAGGAAAGCCCGAAAGCTTAGTAACCAGAAATTGTCTTAGAGGATTTGGTTATAGTGAAGACGAAGAGGGTATAAAAAAATCAATAGAGGATAAGAGTGCTGCAGTATATACAAGAATTGGTGAAGAAATGAAGCTTATATGGGGAGAAGAAGCTTATGAATTATGGAAGAAAAAAAATACGGATGTTTATATGTGTTTTCTTGTTAATTCACCAAAAGCAATATTTATTTGTGCTACAGAAAAAAGAAAAAATGGAGAATTTGTAGTAGATTCAATAAGTACTGATGGTGGTGCTATACCTAGAAACTTTATAATTGAAAGTGGCCTTCCACTTGTTAAATTTGGAGGATTGAATCTCAAAGAATTTGTTAAGAAAACAAGCTATAATCCTGCTAAAGTACTAGGCCTTAAAAACAAGGGAAGTATATCTATTGGAAAGGACGCAGATATAACCATCATAGACATGGAAAAAAACAAAGCAACACACACAGTTATAAATGGTCAAATCTCGATGATAAATGGTTATTTAATAAATAGTCCAGGAAAATTGATTACATTAAATCAAGGGGTTAAATATCTTGAAAATTCAGGTGTGAATTACATTGAAATAGATTTAGAAAATAGCAAATATTGGAAGAGAGCCTTAAGGTAGGTGAAAAAATGAAAAAAACAGTAGGAATCATCGGAGGTATGGGACCGGATGCTACAGTAGATTTGTTTAGCAAAATTGTTAAATATACTGATGCTAACTCTGATCAAGAAAATATACATTTAGTAATTGATAACAACACCTCAATTAAAGATAGAAGCAGTTATATTTTAAATAATGACAATAGTCCTGAAGAAGAACTTAAAAAGACAGCTCTTAAGCTTCAAGGATATGGAGTAGATTTTCTTGCTATGCCCTGTAATACAGCTCATTATTTTTATGATAGTATTCAGCAATCTTTAAATATTCCAATAATAAATATGATTGAAGAAACAGCTATTTATGTAAAAAAAAATCACAAAGGCAAAACACATATTCTCTTATCAACAGAAGGTACATACAAATCAAATATATATAAAGAAAATTTTAAGAAATATAATTTAGATATAATTTATCCAAACAAGAAACAAAAAAAAGTTTTCATGAAATCAATATATAACTTTAAAGCTTCTGAATCCATAGACTTTGTAGAACTTCAAAACACTCTAAAATCACTCTATAATAAAAACACATTATTTATCTTAGGTTGTACAGAGCTTCCATTGATTTTTAATAAAAACAAGATCAAATACAGCTACATTGATTCTACAAAAATACTGGCAAAGGCTGTTATAAAAAAAGCAAACTATAAAGTAAAAAAATAGGAGTAAAATATGAAACTTAAAGAAAACAACCTTCCGGTATGGTGCGGTGGAATGCATGAATATGGCATATGTGGGGCCCATAACCTTGCAACTAATTCCTTAGATAACTTTAAGCTACCGTGAGATGTATCAGGTTCAGATAAATATTATCAAGAGGATATAGTTGAACCAGAATTTATTATTAACGATGGGATAATTGAAGTACCTCAAGGGCTAGGCATTGGGGTTCAACCTAAGATGGATTTAATTGAGAAGTACACTGTTAAGAAATTGAACTTTAAAGGATAACTTAATTATTAATGTTTTAAAGCGTAATAATTTATATGAAATTTTACAAAAGCACCCTAATATATTAATATATCTATAAAGATTAATAAAACTAAGAGGTGAAGAAATGTCACACGATCATTCAGGACATCATCACGGAAATGGAAATATAAAAGTAGCATTTTTT
>Ga0209947_1000881_pt1 | contig 18464 bp, 15 predicted proteins | sample SalPonR2_B_D2_MG_FD_185706 | JGI IMG/M metagenome (GOLD analysis project Ga0209947, IMG submission 185706) | Salt pond soil microbial communities from South San Francisco under conditions of wetland restoration - Salt Pond MetaG R2_B_D2_MG... ... | reverse complement strand
TGCATCTTCTATAATCGATTTAAAAGTTAAAATTGAATCAGAAAAATTAGGATTTATTTCTTCTACAAGAGGGATGATTTCATTTCTAATTTTATTTCTATCATAGGTGTTCATGACATTTGTATAATCCTCACGATATTCAATTTCATGTTTTTTTACATAATCCAGAATTTCTTCAGTAGAAATATTCAAAATGGGTCTAATAATTTTATCTCTTATTTTAGGGATACCCCTGAATCCTTTAAGTCCGGTACCTTTAAAAATCCTCATCAGAAGTGTTTCCACCTGATCATCCTTTGTATGGGCAGTAGCAATTTTATCATAATTATGCTTTTCAGCATATTCCTTGAAATATTTATAACGTTCTCTTCTTCCTACAGCTTCAAGAGACATTTTTTCCTCAATAGCCATTTTTTTGACATCCGGACTTTCTGAAAAATAATTGAGATTCATTTCTTCAGCAAGGGCTTCAACAAAAAGTTCATCTTCATCACTATCACCATTTCTCAAGTTATGATTAATATGAATAACCCCAATTTTTTTTATAAAAAGTTTATCCTTTAAATAATAGAGTGCATTTAGCAGGAATACTGAATCTTTTCCTCCCGATACTGCAACAAGAATTTTATCATTTTTTTTTATTAATTTCTCTGAATCAATAAAATTATAAATTTTTTTTAATAATTTCATTTTAAAAACATTTCGGAATTAAACATTCTTTCATAGCTGCTCCACTTTTCATCACTGTTCTCTTTTTTCAGATCAAAATATTTTTTTGTTTTAGCATCAAGATTATCAAGCATGTGTACAATATAAGCCTCTATTGTTTTGGGAACTATTGGAGCACCAAATTCTCTCTGGCCGTGATGTGCCAGAATTATATGTTTAATTTTTAGTTTCAAATAATAATTTTCATGTACTTTTTGAAAATAATTATAGGAAAATTTCTTAATTTTTTTCAAAAAATTATTAAATTTATCTTTATTATCCAGCTTTTTATTATTATTAAAAAGTCCTTTTTTGGAAGAACTATTTTTTATTGACCCCGTTTCAGCTAAAAGGATCAAAAATCTTTTTTTATAATTTTCATCAAATATTTTTTCAAGCATATTTTTATCAAATTCATCATTTTTTGTTATATCCTTAAAAAAATTTTCAAGTAACTGGAATAAACTTTCCCTATCTTTTTTTGATTTTAGTTCAGTTCCTCTAAAATCTACTATTTTATCTGCTATATCTCTATAAAAATCATTCTTTTTAGCTTTCGTAATTTTTTTAAAAACTGTCTCCACCAATTCTGAACCTATAACAATATGCCCCACAAGTTTGCCCTCATCGGTATTTGTAATATTTCCCAGTTCATTAGAATATTCAACAATTTTACCGATATCATGTAAAAGAATTCCCGCTATCAATACATCTCTATTTATTTTATCTTTACCATATATTTCTACAATTTTTTCTCCCATTTTTGCAATTTGTAAAGTGTGTTCTGCTAATCCCCCGATAAAATTGTGATGATAACTCTTTGCTGCAGGAGCTTTAAAAAACTTTTCTCTAATTTCATCATCAAATATTTCTTTTAAAGCATTTTTAATAATTTTATTATTGATCGATTCAACTATAGCATCAAATTCTTTTTTCATTTTATCAGAATCTCTTTTGGTTTGAGGAATATATTTTTTTGTATCTTCATTTTCAAGAATGTGGAGATCGGTAAGAATAATTTGTTTTTTCCCTTTATATTCTTCTTTTTTGCCGATTATTTTAACAACTTTCCCCTTACTTTGTAAAAACTCCTCATACTTATCTTTATCATGATCATTTAATTGATTACTATTCCACTTTTTTGCTGAAATAGTTGTATTCCCATCAGAAAGAGTTAAATAAAAATATTTGCTTTTACCACTTTTTGTGTCTCTTTCTTCAATATCTAAAACCATGAATTTATCTACAATTTTTTTCCCACTCATAATACCCCCGCTTATATCTATTAATAATATTTTAACATTAAATATTCAAATAACAACCCAAATTTCATAAAACACTTATATCTTGAAAGAAATCTGATTATTGATATAATGCTGATATGAGTCTTATTAATAAAATAGATATTTATATATTAAAAAAAATTATCCCCACTTATGTAATAAATCTAATAGTTATTACTATAATATTGATGCTTGATAAACTATTTGAACTTGCAGAACTAATTATATCAAAAGGCGTTCCTTTTATAATGATTGTTAATTTAATCTTATATATTCTTCCTTCGCTCCTTGCACTAACAATACCCATGGCTGTTGCATTATCTTTTTTAATGGTTTTCAGCAGTTTATCTGCAAATAATGAAATTACAGCATTCTATAACAGCGGCATTCACCCAATGAAATTATTCCGCTACCCATTTATTTTTGCTTTATTAATTACTATATTTCTTTTTTACTTTAATTCATTTATTCTACCCAAATCCAATTATAATGCAAAACAGATTTACACAGAAATACACACTAAAAAACCATCTGCTCAAATTGTAGAAAATCAATTTATTGATAAAATAGATGGATATAGAATTTTTATTGAAAAAATGGACTATCATAAAGGAGAATTAAAGAATATCATAATATATGATTATAAGAACAGACACAATATTAAAACAATTACTGCTAATTCTGGACGTCTCGATATATACAAGGATAAAGGAACCATGTCTTTTAAACTTTTTAATGGATCTATATACCGATATAATAAAAAGGATAAAAATAAGCTAATAAAAATGAATTTTTCGAAACAATCCATCAATATTCAATATGAAAAACCAACCTCAATTACAGCATCAAAGGGAGATAGGGAATATACCAACAGAGAAATAAAAAGTCATCTAAACAAATTTAAGAAAAATTTAAAAAAAGTTACTAAAAAAGAAATTACATTACAGGAAAAAATTGATAATAAAGATTTAAATGCCAGAGAGAAAAAAGTTCTAAAAAACAACTATGAAAAATTAAAAAGAAATTTAACCCACATAACAAAAAAAATAAATGAATTGCTCGTAGAATATCACAAAAAATATGCATTGGCAGTATCAACTATCGTATTTGCCTTCATAGCGTTTCCACTTGGAATAATAACAAGAAAAAGAAAAAAAGGGTACTCCTACGTAATTAGTATCTTCCTTTTTTTGATATACTGGATTTCACTAATTGGAGGAGAAACCCTTGCCGATAGAGGGATTCTCTCACCATTTTATTCAATGTGGCTTGCTAATATATTTTTATCATTTATAGCAATATACTTGAATATTATAATTATAAAGGGCCATTTTTATACCGCATTTTCTTTTGTACATAAATTTATAAAGGGAATTAAGAAATATGTTAAAAATATTAAAAATAGATAAATACATATCAAAACAATATTTAAAGAATTTTTTCTATATTTTAATCTCTTTTCAAATTATAAATGTAGTTATCGATCTTTTTGACAGACTTGACATGTTTGTTGATAATCAAGCTGGCTTTACAACTTATATTTATTATTATATTTTAAAAACTCCTTATTTGATAACTTTCATGTTCCCTATAGCTGCTCTAATAGCAACTATCCTGACACTTCATAAAATAATTAAAAATAATGAAATTCTAATAATGTTTAATGGTGGATTAAGTTTTTTACGCATATCAATATCTATTTTAATAATATCATTTGCAGTGAGTATATTTTCTTTTGGCATAAATGAAATAATTAAACCATCAGCTAATTATTCTCTGGAGAAACTTGAAGCTAAAATAAAAGGAAGAGATTTTAAAAGAAGAAGCAATAAAAGAAATTATTCATACAAAGGTGAAAAATTTTTTTATAATATAGGATATTTTAACTATCAAAAAAAAGAAATTAGCAATTTGTTAATTGAAGAAATAAAAAATAATAAAGTACAATATAGACTTTCAGCACAAAAAGCAGTTTATTCCCAAAAAGGGTGGGTTCTAAAAAAAGTTTTTATAAAATTATTTAAACCAAATGGAGATGAATACCATATTCAAATTCAACAGCCTATTGATTCTCTTATAATGAATTTAGCAGAAAAACCTTCTGATTTTGCCGAAGAAATTAAAGAGCCAGATGAAATGAATTTTATTGAACTTTATAATTTTGCTAAGAAAACCAAAAAAAGTGGATCGGACATATCAAAATATATTGTAGAATTAAATATGAAATTTTCTTTCCCTTTACTGCCATTTTTAGTTACAATCCTTGGACTGGGAATAATCATTAGAAAACCATCTCTAAATATCATATCACTTCTTGGAGTTTCAATGGGAATTAGCTTCCTTTTTTGGGGTATCTTTGCCACTTTTAAATCACTTGGAATTGCTGGTAAATTTTCTCCATATCTTGCAACATGGATCCCGGATTTAATTCTCCTGCTGATTAGTTTGTTTTTAATATTATCCCAGCAGAAAAAAACTTTCAGAAAATAAGAATTAATCCAGCTAAAGGCAAATATTTTATTAAAGTATTATCTTCTCCTATCAAAAGAAAAACGGTAAAGAGTAAAATAATTTCTCCTATTTTCAAAAAATAATTCCAGTATATATAAGGTTTTTTATTAAAAAGCAAAATAATTGAAATATAAATCAATCCAAGAATAATTGATAAAACTGCATGTAAAAATGAAAAGGTTATAACTAAAAATAAACCTGTTAAAATAACTCCAATTAACTGAACCAACTGTTTTTTTCTTGGATATATTGAATAATAATCTCTTTTTTGCTTTTTTATTTTAATTCTGTAATACCATTCAAAAAATTTATAAACAGCTATTTTTATAACAAAAAATATGAAAAAATAATCTATTTTTTTTATAAACAAAAAAAATATAAAATCAAAAATAAGATAAAAAAATGTAATAATAAATAAGACCGGGAATATTCTTTTATTTATCCTGGTTAATAACATCTCATCATTTGACAACTCTTTGGATATAAAACCTATTTTATATTTTTTTATAAAGAGTATATTATGTAAATAAATTAAAAGGGTTAGTATCAAATTAAAATGATAAATCATAAATGCCCTCTTTTTTTAGTTTTTTTAGTATTATTTTCGCAATATATCCTATAATTGCACCCGAAACTATACCAAGAATCATCATTATAGAAAAAATTATTAAAATTCTATTATTATTAATAAAGAAACAATATACTATTAAAAACTGACCTATATTATTAAAAAAAGATCCTCCTATACTTAAAGGAATTATATTAAAATGTTTTTTCCCAATTAAATAAAAAACTATAACCAAAAGGTTGCCGGTAAGAGAAATAAAAAAAACAGGAGAAAAAAGTCTTCCCCAGATTAAAGATACAAGTAAAACTTTGAAAATAACAACAAAACTCATTTCTTTTCTGCCATACATGTATAAAATTATTAACGACACTATATGAGATAATCCAATTTGTAAATATGGGAAAGACAAGGTTAATATTATATCTGTTGAGTTTAAGATAATTGCTCCAGCTACCAAAATTGATAGAAACAATATTTTTGTTAATTGATTTTTTTTCATTTACTTAACCATTACATCTATTTTTTTAACATCTATTTTTGAATAAACAGACACTACTACTTTTTTGGGAACGCATATAATCTGTCCATCTTTTATCCATCCCTGCTTTTCACATAATTTTAGGGGACATTTAGCATTTACAACTCTTACCTTTCCATTTTTTATCTGAACAAGATGGGACCCAATATTAATTTCTTTATTTACATCCAAATTATATTTTTTTATACTGCCACTTTTCCTTATAATAACCAGATTTTCATAATCTTTCTCATTAACTACCCCTATTATAAAAAGAAACAAAGAAAATATTAAAATAAAAATTATTAATAAATAATCACTTAAATTCCATCTTCTATATTTAATTTTTGTCCACAATTTGAACATTTTAACTCTCCTGTTAACCCTCTTATTTTAATTCTCGTATAATATCTTTCAATTATAAGATTACCACAATTAGGACAGTATGTATTTATAAATTTATCATCCAGCATGATATTTCCTACATAAACATATTTTAAATATTTTTTTGCAATCTTATAACCAGTTAAAATTCGTTTTTCAGGAGTTGCCTTATTTTTCATTTGATAATTTGGATAATATCTTGATAGATGCAGGGGAATTCCGTCATCAAAGTTCTCAACAATCCATTTCGAAAGATTTTCGACATCTTTTTCAGAATCATTAATATCAGTTACAAGCAGATCGGTAATTTCAATATGAACATCATGGTTGTATAATATCTTAGCAGTTTCCAGAACAGGTTCCAAACTTCCCCCTATATATTTTTTATAAACATCATTACTCATTCCCTTAATATCAAGATTAAATCCATCAATATACTCTACCAAATCAAGCAATGGTTTTTTATTAATATACCCGTTAGAAACCAAAACAATTTTAAAATCCGGTTTACTGGATTTAATTTTTCTTGCAAAATCATATATATATTCATACCACATTAAAGGTTCAGAATAGGTAAATGCTATCATCTTTAGTTCTTTATTATTAATCATTTCAATCAAATCATTCACACTATACTCTTCATAAGAAGGAATTTCCTGTGAAATTGCCCAGTTTTGACACCAATCACATTTAAAATTACATCCATAGGAAGCAACTGATAATATTTTTTCTCCAGGGTAAAAATGATACAATGGCTTTTTTTCAATGGGATCTATTGATATAGACACAAACTTTCCATAATTTAAAGCTAAGAGTTCACCTTCTACATTTTTCCTGACATTACAAACCCCTACTTTCCCCTTTTTTAATTCACATCTGTGAGGACAAAGTTCACATCTCACTATTTCAGAATCAATATTTGTAAAATATTTTACCTTTTTCATTTTGACTCTCCTCTAAATTTTTAGTAATTCTTATATTATTTGAGTCAATTACAAGTATGCCATCTTTTTTAATTTTTTTAATGAATTTCTTAGAACTCTTTCCCATAGCAAATATTGCTGTAGAATACAAGTCAGCCTTGATTCCACTTGTAGACAAATATGTTACACTTTTAACTCCTCTTGCCGGGAATCCTGTTTTAGGATTTAAAATATGGTGATACCGGATATCGTTTTTTTCAAAATACCTTTCGTAATTACCCGATGTTACTATAAAAACAGGACTAATTTTTAATTCAATATATGTAAGAATTCCATTCTTGTCCGGATCTTTAATTCCAACAGTTACATTTTCTCCTTTTATTGCAACATCTCCACCCAGGTTTATAATATATCTTTTCATGTTGTTTTTGTTACAAATTCTGGCGACTTTATCAAGTATATATCCTTTAAGAATGCCACCCAAATCTAAACTGCAATCTCCATCAATTTTAATAAAATTATTTTTTAATAAAACAGAACAATTTTTAATTTTATCTAACTTTTCTTCAATTTTATTTTTATCTGGAATCGCTCCACCTTCATTAAATCTCCATAAATCAATAACTGAACCCATGTTAATTTTAAAATACTTTTTGATTTTTTTATCCTGTTTTTTATAATAGGATATTATTTTTGAAAGTTCTCTATTATTAATTTTTTTATCTTTATTTAATTTAAAAATTAATGAATTTTGTTTATACCTGTTAAAATTCCTATCATAACTTAAAACTATTTGTTTTAGCTCTTTTAATATTTCTTTATTTTTTTCTGGAACCTTTATGGTACAGAGAGTATCCAGTGCAAAAAAAGATTGAGAAACAAAAGATTTTTTTGTAGAACAGGAATTAAAAAGAATCAATAAAATGCTAATAAGAATTATATATAATTTGCTTTTTTTCACATTTTTCTCCCAGAACAATTGCTCTGTTTAAATTACTAACAACCTCTTTCTTCGTATCTTCATTATCATAAAATACTTTAACAATCAAATCTCCAACATCCACCTTATCACCAATTTTTTTAAAAAATTGGATACCAACATTGTGATTAATTTTTTCCCCGAGTTTATTTCTACCGCCTCCCATTAAAGTAATTGTTTTTCCAATTAAATAGGTATCTACCTCATTTAAATACCCTGAATTTTTGCTTCTATACTCAAAAACTTTCTTTATAAAATTGCCATTTTCAACATCTTCAAATGATTTAATTTTTCCACCCATTTCAAAAATCATCTGCTTGAACTTCTCATACAGGTAACCTTTATTTAATAAATTTTGACATTTTTTAAAAAACTCCTTTTTGTTAATATCAAGATAATCTTTCAATAATTCATAAGTTAATTTGAATGATATTTCTTTCAAATCAGGTATATCATAATCTTTTTTCATAAAATCAACAACTTCTTTAATTTCTAAAGCATTCCCTGCACTGTATCCCAACACCTGATTCATATCACTAATAACAGCATGCGCTTTAACATTAAATTTTTTTGTAATTTTTACCAGAAGATTTGCAAGCTTGTTAGCTTTTTCTTTACTATTAATAAAAGCACCATTTCCAACCTTTACATCGTATATTATACTTGAGATATCTTCAGCAATTTTTTTAGATACAATACTTGCAGCAATGAGGGGAATGGATTCAACAGTCCCGGTTACATCTCTTAATGCATACAGTTTTTTATCCGCAGGAGCTATTTTTTTACTCTGAGAAAAAATTGCAGCTTTATTTTTTTTTAAAATTCCAACAATCTCTTTTTCATTAATTTGTGGAGAATATCCATCTATTGATTCAAGTTTATCTATAGTTCCACCTGTATGACCAAGACCTCTTCCTGCCATCATGGGATTATAAAAACCCAAAAGTGCAATAAGCGGGCTTACAATAAATGAAACTTTATCTCCCACTCCACCTGTACTGTGTTTATCAACTTTTATACCATCAATTTCTGAAAAATCAAACCTCTTGCCTGATTCAAGCATGGCACTTGTTAGATAAAATGTCTCTTCATCACTAAATCCTCTTATATATCCTGCCATTAAAAAAGCAGACATTTGATATTCTGTTACATTTCCCTTTATGTACTTATTTATTAATTTATCTATTTGATTCTTTTTTAATTTTTTACCATCTCTTTTTGTTCTAATAACTTCAACCACATCAAACATAACTAATAATTTCATCCTGTTTCATAAGTTTTATATTGAACCCTTTCATTTTTAATTTTTCAATTTGATGTGTTAATTTGGTTAAATAGATTGGTTTTAAATGATAAATAAAAACATCAATATCCACTTCTTTTTTATCAATTTTTTTTAATTCTTCCATCATACCATAAGGAGTTAAATGTTTGGAAGCTTTTGCTAACTCTTTCATTTCATTAGGAAAAGATGTCTCTAAAAATATTGATTTGAGGTTTTCTTCTTTATTTATCTCATTCCAGATATCATCAGAGTTCCCGGTATCCGTAACATGAACTACTGAGTTTTTATAATCACGAATAACAAATGAAAGAGATGGAACTGTATGGGAACTACGAAGAGCTTTAAACTCCAATCCATTAATTTTAAATTCTTCATTTGGAGAAATCTCTTGATATTCAAAAACCGGATTTTCCTTGCTGGGAATTTTGGTAAAATCGGGCCAGATAGTACCATTGAAATAATGATTTGATAAAGCATCTAAAGTTCTTTTTTCTGAAATAATTTTAATTGGTTCATCTTTCCTATTAATTATATTATCTCCAAGAAATGCAAGTTCATGAATATGATCAAGATGAGAGTGTGTTATCAATATATGATCGATAACAATCTGTTCTTTCAGAGATAAGGAGGATGTCAAAGCACCTGCATCTATCGCTATTGTCTTATTAATTAACAGACTTGTAGTATGGTTTTCCAGCAAATTATTCCCATAACATCCTAAAACTTTAATTTTCATAAGCCCCCCTTATTTTTTATCCAAATTATACACACCATCCCAATCAGGAGATGGTGGATTATTACGATAGTAATTAATTTTATTTAAAAATAATTTTGCCACTCTATCTCTCGGGTCTTCTTCCAATATTTTACTATAAAAATATTCAGCCTCTTCCCATTTTTTGCTTCTGTAAAACTGATAACCCTTTTCTGAATAATCCTTAATTAGCTCATTTACTGGATCAATATCAATCTGATATATTTTTGTAGGATTTCTTTTTCCAACTACTCTTACGCGATCAACAAATCTAAAATGTTCTTTATAATGTACACTTTTTTTATAAGTTGCTTCACTGGCAAGAATTTTTATTCCATAATGTCTGGTTAACCCTTCAATCCTGGCTCCCAGGTTAACATTATCTCCAATAACCGTATAATCCATTTTTCTACCTTCTGAGCCTATATTTCCTACAAGCATCTCCCCAGAATTAACACCAATACCCATATCTAATATTTCTTTTGATTTAGCCATCCATTTACTTTTTAACTTTTCAATTTTATTTCTCATATCTATAGCAGTCTTAGTTGCTAAATCAGCATGATTTTCCTGTTTTAACGGAGCTCCAAATAGAACAAGGATTTCATCTCCAACAAATTTATCAAGGGTTCCACCATTTTTAATAATTACATCAGTCATTTCATCCAGGTACTCATTTAATCTCTCAACCACATTAACTGGATTATGTTTTTCAGTATAACCGGTAAATCCAACGATATCGGAAAATAAGACACTCATATCCCTTTTATGCCCCTGTAATTTAGCCATTGCAGGATTTTTAATTAATTCTGAAACTATATTTTCTGATACATAAGAAGAAAACATATTTCGTATATTAGCCTTTTCCTTTTGTTCTATTAAATATTTATAAAACGTTAAAACCAGATAAATTATAAAAGCTCCAATTATAAATTTGGCGAGATTATTATAATAACCTATATTGTAAAGCCAAAAACTTAAAACTATAACTAAAATAACTGCAAATAAGGTTATTATAAGATTTTTCCAGCCTCCAAGTGTTGAATCTATAACCCCTAACAAAATTGCAAAAAATAAAAATGCTAAATTTTCATATAAAAGTGGGATTTCTTTTACAAATCGATTTTGAAAAATATTTAACATCGAATTTGCAATATACTCTATACCATAAATCTCTCCTACAGGTGTTAAAACCCTATCCTGAGCTGCACTTCCAATCCCTTTTGCAGTTATCCCAATCAAAACGAGTTTATCTTTTAAATTCATCTGAACTCTTCCATTAAGCATATCCACAAAAGATATATGTCTAAAACTATTCCTTGTTTCTGGTGCAATATAATAATCCACAAAAGTCTGTCCTATTTCATCAATTGGAATATCTCTATCTCTCAGTGAAAAAGTATCCTCATTTAATTCAATATCCTTTAATTTATATCCCTTATACTTCATATACATTATCGCTGAAATTGAAGGATAAATATATCCATCATAAATAACATATATTGGAATTTTCCTGTAAATATCATCTATATCCCTTAATAATAGGTCATGTCCCAGGAAAGAATTATCAGAAATTGGAGAAACAGTAGGTAGAATTGATTTAATTTCACCAATACTATCATCCATATCAGTTTTTATAGCCCAATCTTTTATATTATCTAGTGTTTTTTTATCAGGAGAAAGATAACGTTGTGTTGTAAAATTGTAGACACAGCCAATGTTATTATACCTGTTTATTGTCTCTGCCAGTTCTTCATCATGTTCTGATTTCTCCGGGAAATATAAATCCAGTAATACAAGAGATGGATTAAATTTTTCAATTTGGCTGATAAACTCCGCATATATATTTCTATCCCATGGCCATTTACCAATTTCATTTAATGATTTTTCATCAATATCTACAAAAACAATTTTGGATTGTATAGAATCATCTACCCTAACCAGTTTTGTTTCCCCATGAGAAAGATTCATGGTTTCGGGACTATCCAAAAAGTAGTTAACCCTTATATCATGAAATATAAGCTCAACCCTGCTCCAAAAAGAAAAATTGCTGAAAAGGAAAAAAATTGAAACCAGGAGAAAAGCTAATACTAAACTAATAAGAATTAACCTATATTTTTTCATTTACACCCCGGAAAATTTCTCTCTCAATTCAAGATAACTCATATATTTATCCAATTCTTTTTCATTGGATATTAAGAATTTGCCTTCTTTAATTTTTGCTATTTTACTTTTATCAAGTCTTTTTAATACTTCCATTACTTTTTCAAGAGGAATTCCAAGCCTTGAAGAAATATCTTTTTGTAATTTAATCAGATCAAAAACATAAAAACCATTTTCACTTTTTTCTTCATTTTTCAATATCAATTTCAGAGTTCCTACAATTTTTGAGAGAAGATCTTTTAATAAAAGATTTTCAATTTGTTTATCAGTATCTCTTATTCTCTTGCTCATTTTTTTCAATATTTGCATAATAATTTTTGGATTTGAGCAAATTTGGTTTTCAAATATTTCTTTATCTACTACGATCAGTTTAGTTCCATCCTTATTAATAGTTGCTGTTGCACTACGGGGCGAATTATCTATTAAAGACATTTCACCAAAAAAATCACCTTTTTTTAAAATAGCCAGTGTGGTTTCCAAATCTCTGGCTTTTTTGGTTATTTTAACCTCCCCTTCATAAATAATATACATAGTATTTCCTGATTCATTCTCATAAAACACTACATCACCTTCCATAAATTCTTTACCAAATTTTTCAAAAACTTTCTCGTTAACATTTACCCCCATTATTACCTCCTTATTCAACAGTTACACTTTTTGCTAAATTCCTCGGTTGATCAACATTCAATCCCCTATCAACAGCTACATAATATGCTAATATTTGAAGAGGAATAGTATTTATTATTGGTGATAGTATATCTATTGTTTTAGGTACATAAATAACATCATCACAATATTCTTTTATTTTTTTATTACCCCTGGTTGCAATAGCTATTACCTTTCCCTCTCTTGCTTTAATTTCTTCAATATTAGAAAGAATTTTATCATAGATAAAATCATCTTCTGTTGCTATCACTATTGAAGGCATTTTTTCATCTATCAATGCTATTGGCCCATGTTTCATTTCTGCTGCTGGATAACCTTCTGCATGAATATAAGAAATTTCTTTTAATTTCAATGCCCCTTCTAATGCAACCGGATAATTGAGCTGTCGTCCGAGGAACAAAGAATTATTTATATTTGTAAAATATTTTACAAATTTTTCGACCTTCCGGCTTTGACTTAAAAAATCTTTTATTTTTTCAGGCAGTGCATCAATTTCATCAACAATTTTTTTTCCATCTTTAAGAGATAGGTTCCTCCATCTTCCAAGCATTAATGCTATTAAGGTTAAAACCATTACCTGAGATGTAAAAGCTTTTGTTGATGCAACCCCAATTTCAGGACCAGCATGAATGTAAACTCCAGCATCTGTTTCTCTTGCAATTGTTGAACCAACAACATTACATATTCCAAAAACTTTACTTCCTTTTCTCTTTGCTTCTTTTAAAGCTGCAAGTGTATCAGCAGTTTCTCCTGACTGTGAGATTACAAATAATGCAGTTCCATTTTCTATAATAGGATTTCTATATCTAAATTCACTAGCATATTCTACTTCTACCGGAATTCCAGCCAATTTCTCAATTAGGTATTCTCCTATTAATGCTGCATGCCAGCTTGTCCCGCAACCGGTTAAAATAATTCTATTAATGTTTCTCAAATAATCCTTATACTCATTTAATCCTGCAAGTATGGCATCCCCATTATCATAATCCAGTCTTCCTCTTATTGCATTTAGAATTGTACTATCCTGTTCATTAATTTCCTTAAGCATAAAATGAGGATAACCATTTTTTTCAATTGCACTTAAATCCATATCAATTTGTTCATACTGAGTATCTTTTTTAACATTCTTTTTTATATTTTTTATTTTTAAATTTTGCCCTTTTTCAATCAATGCAATTTCTTCTTCTTCCAGATACAACACATTATTAGTATATCTAAGAATTGCAGCAACATCACTTGCTACAAAATATTCCTTATCATTACCCTTTCCTATTAAAAGAGGACTACCCCTTCTTGCTGCAACAATTTTTCCGGGTTCTTCCTGTGACATTACTGCAATACCATAAGTACCCTCAACTTTTAATAAAGCTTTTCTAACTGCTTCAAAGATATCACCGTCATAATAATCCTCAAAAAGATGAGCCAGAACTTCAGTATCAGTTTCTGTATAAAACTTGTGCCCTTTTTCTTCAAGATATATTTTTAAAGATCTATAATTTTCAATAATTCCATTATGTACGACTGCGATTTTACCTGTACAATCCAGATGCGGATGAGCATTGGAATCCGTTGGAGCTCCATGTGTTGCCCATCTGGTATGAGCTATCCCAATATCCGATTTATACTCATTATCCTTAACACTTTTCTCAAGATCTTTTACTTTTCCAGCAGTTTTATCAATTATTAATTCATTTTCTCCATTTGAAATAGCAATTCCAGCTGAATCGTATCCTCTGTATTCCATCCTGTGTAAACCCTCTATCATAATAGGGACAGCATTTCTTTTCCCAACATAACCAACAATTCCACACATAAATTCTTCCTCCTAAATATAATATGATTAATAATAACACAAAACTACATATTTTCAAGATTATTTGGCCTAATTAACAGGTGAAGAATATAACAAAAAATCAAAGAATCAATATTTATTCTTATAAGAGTTTAATTATATAATTATAAATTAATACTTTACATTGCATTAAATTTAATTATAATAAATTTACAAAAAAAATCAGAAAGGGGTGCAATATTATGAATCAGAAATTAAAATCTGACAAATTGTATGATATTATAGTAATTGGAGGAGGCCCAGCTGGAATGAATTCTGCTTTGTATGCTTCCAGAAAAGGGCTTGATACAGGAATAATAACTTTTGATTGGGGTGGTCAAACACTAAACACCTCAACAATTGAAAATTATATAGGGACAAAAGAAATTGAAGGTATGAATCTCGCAGAAGAATGGAAAGATCACATGCTTTCTTATAATGTAGATAAACTTGGATTTACAAAAATAACCAATATTAAAAAAGAAGATAATATTTTTAAACTTCAGACAGATAATAACCTAAAATTTAAAAGTAAAACAGTAATTATTTCAACCGGTGCAAAAAAAAGACATCTTAACGTTCCCGGAGAAGATAAATTTGAAGGAAAAGGGATTTCATATTGTGCTACCTGTGATGCTCCATTATTCAGCGATAAAGAAGTAGCAATAGTTGGTGGTGGGAACTCAGCAGTTGAGGCAATTGTCGATCTGGGTAAAATAGCTAAAAAAATACATGTTATTGAATTATTAGAGGATTATACTGCTGATGAAATAGTATTAGAAAAAATAAAACCCTATGAAGATAAAATTACTACTCATTTTAACCATACCATAAAAAAAATAAAAGGAGAAAATAATCTTGAAAAAGTCGTTCTTGAACACAAGAATACAAAAAATATAAAAGAAATCGAATTAGATGGTATATTTGTTGAAATAGGATTGATCCCAAACACTTCTATTTTCAAAGATTTTGTTAAAATGAATGACTATAATGAAATAATTACCGACAAACTCTGTAAGACAAATATAGATGGTTTGTTTGCAGCTGGTGATGCCACAAATATACCTTACAAGCAGGTTGTAATTGCAGCTGGACAGGGAGCTACTGCAGCATTATCTGCGTATCACTATCTTCTTAATTCATAAAACAGCTTTTGCTGTTTTATGAATTACAGAATATCTACTCCAATACATTAGATATTACTCTTGTTTAAAATTAGAAGATTATATGCAGATCATGTAAAAAATAAATCTACTATTATAAAAAAATTAAAAATTTGAAATATCAAAAAGGGGAGTAATACTCCCCTTTTAAATTATTTTATTGATATTTTTTTGCGAATTCTATAATATCAGAACGATCAAGTCCAATTTTTTTCAATGTTTCAACTTTAGGAACACCATTATTTGTCCATCCTTTACGAGAATAAGTTTCATCCATTAGTTCTTCATAACTTTCCATTCTTTTATCTATTGTCTTTTCCAGTTTTTCTTCTACACTCAGACCTTCAGGATCAATACCGTGCTCTTCTTTTAGTTGTTTATCATATCTTTCTTCTCTTGATTTATATTCATCTACAGTAACAGGTGAAATTGATCTTAATGCTCCATAATCATCTTTTCTTTGTCCCTTACCTAATTTCAAACTTAACAATCTCTGGAAATTATACACTCTTTCAATCTGAAGCATTTGTTCTTCTTTATCAATATTTTCACCGGTTATTGAATTATACAATTCTCTATAGTTTGTAACATGTTCTTCAACCTTTGCTGGATCCTCAGTTTTATCATTTCCAACTGGTTCAACATCATTCCATGGAAGTTTACACAATCCATGTAAAGAAAACCATGTTCTCCAAAGTGGGAAATAATAAAGGGCTTCAGCCTTATCTTTATGAGTAGGAAGTCTTTTTTGAACCATATCCATAAAAATTAACCATGCCTCATCATGTTGGGGTCCCTTTATAGCAAAATTATATCCACCTTTTTGAGCTGTAGATTCTTTGGACATATACTGAGAATATTCCAATCCTTTACATTCCATTCCTATTTTATCAAGGAATTCTCTATCAGCACCGAAATTCTTTTCAAAATACTCTTTCATGTAAAGAACACCTTTTCCAGCAATAAGGCCAAATCCCTCACCTCTTGCCATCTGGTGCATCAATTCCAGGGAAGCTTTCCAGTTACCCCATTCAAAACTCAAACCATCTGTTTTTTCTTCATCAAGAATGCCATTTTCCCAGCAATCCATTATAAAAGCTGTTAAAGTTCCAAAGGAAATAGTATCAAGTCCATAAGTATCACAGTAGAAATTCATTTCAGCAATTGCCTCTCTGTCTGTAATACCACAATTTGGTCCAACCCCTGCAATGGTTTCATATTCCGGTCCATCTACTCTAACTCTATCACCTTTATATGGTCCTGTCCTAAGTTCGAAATCTTCAATTGTATGAGCACAGGCAATTGTACAACCGAACCAGCATCCATCAGGTTTACTGTCTTCAAATACCTCTTCATAAGCTTCCTCCCCACAATTTTCTGCTCCATCTATCTGACCGTATTTAAAATTATGTGTAGGAAGAAGGTCATACTCATTCATGATAGGAACTATATGAGCAGTTCCAACTTTTCTCATTCTATTTTGTTTCGGATCATTATTAATAACTTCCTGCTGCATTTTTTGTCCCACTTCTCTAAGTTTTTCCGGGTCAGCAGGATTATTTTCCATTCCATGCAAATCTGAAAATTTACAAACCATGGCCTTGATATTTTTATCTCTGAATACAGTTCCTGTACCACCACGGCCAGCCTGTTTTAATCTAACACCTTTTCTTGGAATATCCCAAAAACCAAAATTCAAACAGCCAATCCAGGCATTTTCAGAACCTTTTCCTGCAGAAACTGTGGCAACTGATTTTTTAGACATATCTGTATCTTCATCAGCAAACTCATAAATAAGTTGTTCTGCAAGAATATGACTATTAATTTCTTCTTCTGGAGCTTCCATAATTTCAACTTTACCATTATCTCCATCAATATACAGAATCACATCTTTTTCTGCTTTTCCCTGTACTTCAAGTGCATCAAAACCTGAAAATTTCAAATATGGACCGAAATATCCACCCACATTTGAGTCAATTGGGATACTCGTTGTTGGAGAAACGGTTGTAACTATAGATTTGCCTGTTCCAGGATATTGAGTAATTCCACCTACAGGACCTGCAGCAATATTAATTTCATTTTCTGGATCGTTCCATTTTGTATTTTCATCAACAGCATCCCATAAAAGTTTTAAATCAAAACCTTTACCGCCTGTAAACATTTTCTTCATTTCTTTTGTTACAGGTTTTTCTTTAATTTCTTTTGTTGATAAGTTTACATACAAAGTTCTGTTATTATAGCCCTTATCAACAGGTTTCTTCTCATACTCCCATGTTTTTAATATTTTGTGTTTTTCTTTCATTTTTTTAGCTTTTTCTTTCATCATAAACCTCCCATCTATTTATTTTTTTAAAAAAGTACCCTACTTGTTTCATTTAATAACCTACAATAATTTTAGTCTTATGTCAATTTCAAATTGTAATTGAATTGAGGATTACTATTTATTTTAAAAGGGCCCCGGGATTAGTCGAAATATATTTAAGCAATCGATATATTTTTCTCATATTTGTTACAGAGCAATTTTCTGGAATATCTTTAGTTGTATGCCAGTAAATATAATCAAAATCAATTATATTAACAAAAGGAACCCCCTTTTTCAAAAAAGAATAGTGATCGTCAATAATATTTCCCCAGCTTGAATTCTTAAAAAATTTATAATTAAATTTTTGACGGGCAATATTCCAGATATTATTAACAATTTTTGTAGCATATAATTTAGAAAAACCTTC
>Ga0209947_1000879_pt1 | contig 18475 bp, 18 predicted proteins | sample SalPonR2_B_D2_MG_FD_185706 | JGI IMG/M metagenome (GOLD analysis project Ga0209947, IMG submission 185706) | Salt pond soil microbial communities from South San Francisco under conditions of wetland restoration - Salt Pond MetaG R2_B_D2_MG... ... | reverse complement strand
GGTCGCGCAGCTTGTCCTTCACGTGTGCCCCGGCCACGTGCAGCTGCGGCAGGCGGTCGATCACGTCGATGGCGAGGCTGAAGCGGTCGATTTCGTTCTCGATGGCGAGCTCCAGCGGCGTATTGATGTTGCCTTTCTCCTTGTAGCCGCGGACGTGCAGATTGCGGTGGTTGGTGCGCCGATATGCCAGCCGGTGTATGAGCCAGGGATAGCCGTGGAAATTGAAGACGATCGGGCGGTCCACCGTGAACAGGCTGTCGAAATCCCGATCCGACATGCCATGGGGATGCTCGTTATCGGGCTGCATCCGGAACAGGTCCACGACGTTGATGAAGCGGATCTTCAGGTCCGGGAAATTCTCCCGCAGCAACGCGGTGGCGGCCAGCGCCTCCCGCGTGGGGATGTCGCCGCAACCGGCGATCACGACGTCGGGCTCACCGCCCTGGTCGTTGCTGGCCCAGTCCCAGATGCCGATACCCTTGGTGCAATGGCGGATCGCCTCGTCCATGTCCATGTACTGCAGATGCTGCTGCTTGTCGGCGACGATGACGTTGATGTTGTCGGTGCTGCGCAGGCAGTGATCGGCAACCGAGAGCAGCGTATTCACGTCCGGTGGCAGATAGATACGAGTCACCTCGGGGTTCTTGTTCACCACCACGTCGAGGAAGCCCGGGTCCTGGTGGGTGAAGCCGTTGTGGTCCTGGCGCCACACGGTGGAGGTGATCAGCAGATTCACCGACGAGACGGGCGCCCGCCACGGTATGTCGCGGCTGATGGCGAGCCATTTCGCGTGCTGGTTGTACATGGAGTCGATGACGTGGACGAACGCTTCATAGGTCGAGAAGAAGCCGTGGCGGCCGGTGAGCACGTAGCCCTCGTACCAGCCCTCCAGCGTGTGCTCGGACAGCATCTCCATGACGCGGCCGTCCGGCGATAGCTCGCCGCCGTCCTCGTCCTCCGGCCGATACTCGGCGAGCCAGAGTTTCTTGCTGACCTCGTAGATGGCGTCCAGCTTGTTGGAACTGTTCTCGTCGGGTCCGAAGACGCGGAAACTGCGCGCATTGCGGCGCATCACCTCGCCCAGGAAACGTCCCAGCGGTCGCGTGTTCTCCGCGACGGACACAGCCGGACGTTCCACGCCGAGGCCGAATTCCCGGAAATCCGGCATCCGCAACGAGCGCCTGACCAGGCCGCCGTTGGCGATGGGATTCGCGCTCATGCGGCGGGTACCGACGGGCGCGAGCGCCTGCAGCTCCGCGCGCGGGGCGCCGCTCTCGTCGAACAATTCTTCGGGACGGTAGCTGCGCAGCCACTCCTCGAGTTGGCGCAGCCGCTCCGGATTGTCCCGCACGCCCGGGATGGGCACCTGGTGGGCGCGCCAGTAGCCTTCCACGCGATGGCCGTCCACGCTCTCGGGCCCGGTCCAGCCCTTGGGCGTGCGCAGTACGATCATCGGCCAGTGGCCACGCGTGGCACGGCCGCTCTCGCGTGCCTCGCGCTGGATCCCGCGTATCTCGCCGAGGCACTCCTCCAGTGTGCTTGCCATCTGGCGGTGGACGTCGAGCGGATCGTCTCCGGTCACGAAATGCGGCACCCAGCCGTAGCCGCGGAAGAGGCTCGCGAGTTCGTCCTCGGGGATGCGGGACAGGATCGTCGGGTTGTTGATCTTGTAGCCGTTCAGATGAAGGATGGGCAGCACTGCCCCGTCCGTCACGGGATTCAGGAATTTGCTGGAGTGCCAGGCGGTCGCCAGCGGTCCGGTCTCCGCTTCGCCATCACCGACGGCCACCGCGACCAGCAGCTCCGGGTTGTCGAACGCGGCGCCGAAGGCGTGGGACAGGCTGTAGCCGAGCTCACCGCCCTCGTGGATGGAGCCCGGCGTCTCCGGCGTGCAATGGCTGCCGACGCCGCCGGGAAACGAGAACTGCTTCATGAAGCGGCGCATCCCCTCCTCGTCCTGGCTCTTGTCCGGATAGATCTCCGAATAGGTGCCCTCCAGGTAGACGGGGGCCAGGACACCGGGGGCGCCATGGCCCGGCCCCGCGAGGAAGATCGCCTCGAGGTCGTGATGCCGGATCAGGCGGTTGAGATGCACGTACATCAGCGACAGGCCGGGGCTCGCTCCCCAATGGCCGAGCAGGCGGTTCTTGATGTGCTCCGGCCGCAGCGGCTCGCGCAGCAGCGGATTGTCACGCAGATAGATCATGCCGGCGGCGAGGTAATTGCAGGCGCGCCAGAAGTCGTCGATGGCCTGCAGTTCCTGCTCGTCGATGACCGCGGCATTCGTCTTGTTCGTCTGTTTGTTCATCCCTGGCCTCCTTCCGGCCTCGTTACCTCATTGCCCGGGCGCGAGCGCCGTACCTCATTGCCCGGGCGCGAGCGCCCGTAGCGTCTCCCTGGCGATCTCCGCCTCTTCATCCGAGTGGATCACCAGCAGCGCCACCGTCGAGCCGTCCTCGTGTATGGCGGCGCCGTCTCCGGCCACCCGGTTACGGGCCGGATCCACGACGATGCCCAGACCCTCCAGCCCCGCGGCACACTCCTGCCGCACGGCGGCGTCATTCTCTCCGATGCCGCCCGAGAAGACGATGGCGTGCGCCCCGCCCAGCACCGCCAGGTAGGCGCCGATGTACTTCTTCACCCGGTAGCAGAAGACTTCGAACGCGAGCTGCGCGCCCGCATGGCCTGCGGTGCGCAGGCGGTGAATCTCGCGCATGTCGTTGACGCCGGCGAGGCCCCGCAGACCGCTTTCACCGTTCAGCAGCTCGTCGATCTCGACCGCGCTCATTCCCGCCTCGCGCTGCAGATACGTCACGACGGACGGGTCGAGGTCGCCGCAGCGGCTGCCCATGACGAGCCCTTCCAGCGGCGTCATCCCCATCGACGTATCGACGCTCAGCCCGCCCCGCACCGCGGCCGCACTGGCGCCGTTGCCGAGGTGCAGGGTGATGAGCCTCGTCTCGCCGAGGGGTTTGCCGAGAATGCCGGCGGCGCTGCGCGCGAGGAACTGGTGGGACGTACCGTGAAAACCGTAGCGGCGGATGCCCCAGGCTGCGGCGATCCGTTCCGGTAACGCATAGTGCCAGGCCCTGGCCGGCATGGTCTGGTGAAAGGCCGTGTCGAAGACGGCAACCTGCGGCGTATCCGGATAGCGGCGGCTGGCCACCTCGATACCCAGCCGGTTTAGCGGATTGTGCACCGGCGCGAGTACGCTGGTCTGCTCGATCTCATCGAGCACGGCACCGTCGACGGGGACGGCCGCAGCGAAGCGGTCACCGCCATGCACGACGCGGTGGCCGATCGCCGCCGGTTGCGCCCGCGGCGCGATCTCCGGTAACGCGTCGAACAGATGCTCCAGGCATCGGCGATGATCCGCCATCGGCAAACGCGTGTCGTCTGCGCGGGACTCCGACCCGGCCTCGCCCGCCCACCAGGAGAATGTCGTCGAGTCGGTCCCGATGCGCTCGAAGGCCCCTCCCCCGATCCGCGCCAGGGTCTCGGGCACGAACAGGGCGATCTTGATGGAGGAACTGCCGCTGTTCAGTACGAGAATGCTCATGGTGGATCGTCGGACGGGGGTGCGCCGGTCGGCCGCATTCGCCGAATGGTGCCGGTAAAGGAGGTGCCGGTAAAGCAAACAGGTGAATCTACGATCCGGTGGCGCCGTGCGTCATCGCCTGCCCCCACTGCGCATCGGATGAGCGGCCGAAACACGACGCTTTCACGCGCGCAAAAAAATGGCCGGGGCACGGCCGTGGACACCGTGCCCCGGCCCAGGCGGGCATCAGGCAGCTCTGTGGTTCGCTCCGGCCGCAGCCTCGGTGACGGCCTGGATGGACTGGCCGGCACCGCGGTGCAGCTCGACCACGAGCGCGGTCGGCAGCGCCAGCGCCTCGGCCAGCTCGGCGAGATACGCCCGGGAGATCGCCCGGGTCTCGTCGACGGCCAGCAGTGCCGCTGCGTAAACCTCGGCGGCCAGCTCGGGGCTGCCGGCGGCGGCCGCGAGTTCGCCCACGCCGAGGGGCTGGCGCAATTCGTCGAACAACAGGCCCTTCTCGGCCGGGTTCAGGTCCAGGGTATCGATGCGGTCGAAGATACGGCGCCGCTCGCTCTCGTCCAGGTGGCCGTCCGCATGAGCGGCCGCGATCATCGCCCGGATGATCAGCAGGTCCCGATAGCGGCACGCGGCCGGCTCCGCCGGCTGGAAGCCTCGCTCCGTGAGCGCGTCCCAGGTCTTCGCCTGCGCGGGGTTTGCCGCCGCCCCGCCGTCCGCCGCGCGATAACGCTGATAGGCCTTCCAGGCCAATCCGCCGACTGCTACGGCCCCGCCGATCTTCAGCGCGGAGCCCGCGAGCTTCCGGGTCTTCTTGCCGCTGATCGCGTTCGCGGCCAGTCCGCCGGCGAGTCCGGCAGCCAGGCTGCCGCCGATACCGCTCCTCATCAGGCCTTCCAGTGCTCGATTCAGGTCCATGGGCATGCTCCTTGCCGGGGGTTGAGTCTGAAGACTGCCCATGCGGAGGCACGGTGACCAGCGGATTGTGCTTTGGATTTACTTCGGGCAGACCGAAGAATTGGCGTGCCTGGAGGAGGTATTCCCGAATTCTAGGCTTCGCCGGTGCCGAACAGCTGCTCCCGCGCTGCCTCCGTGATGGCGACCACGGACGCATGTTTCAGGCGCCGTTCCGGGGAGATGGCGTAGAAGCGTTCCCGCACTTCCTCCGTCGAGCCGATGACGCGGGCGCCGTAAGTGCGGCAGATCTCGTCCGCGATGGCGGTCGGGCCGGCGAACGCCCCTGCCCCGGCCTCGCCGAAGGCCTTCAGCAGGGCGCTGTCGTCGAATTCCGCAGCCACGACCGGCATCAGGCCATTCGCCTCGAACCACTCCTCGAGCCGGCGCCGCAGCGCCGTGCCCTGACTGGGCAGCAGCATGGGGGCGCCGTCGAGAATCGCCGGGAAATCCCCGGTGTAGCCCTCGTACTGGGCCTCACTGACGAAGAACGACGTGCCGCTCTCGCCCAGCACGTAGCTGTAGGCCTTGACGTTCAGGCCCGCGGGCAGCGGCTGATCCGACAGCACGAGGTCCAGCCGATGGACGGCGAGTTCTCCCAGCAGCCGGTCCAGCGTGCCTTCCTGGCAGCGGATTCGGGGCGCATCTTCCGCCTCCAGGGCCGGCGCGAGGATGCGGCAGGCCACCAGCTTGGGGATGGAATCCACGATGCCGACGTTCAGATGCCGGGGCACGTCGGGCCGTCGGCCGCGCACCACCTGGGCGAGCTCCGCGCCGAGGTTGAAGATCTCGTCCGCGTACTCGAAAACCATCTGGCCGGTCCTTGACAGCACCAGCCGCCTGCCCGCCTTGCGGAACAGCCGCTCCCCCACCGCCTCGTCCAGCAACTTCAGCTGCCCGCTGATGGTCTGCGGCGTCACGTGCAGCACCTCGGCCGCGCGGGCGATGCTGCCCTCGCGGGCCACCACCCAGAAGTATTGAAGATGCCCGTAATTCAGATGGCGCATGACCGGTCTCCGGACGGGTCTTCCCGTCTCCTCATGTTTCGCGCCCGAGGCGCCTTTCGATGCGAGCGAGCCTCTCTGCCGTCTCGCGGATCAGGTACAGCATTTCTTCGCGCTCGGCGTGAGCTTTCGCCTCGGTCTCCTGGCGGCGACTCTCCTCTTCCTCCCAGTGCAGCGCCTGCATGGAGTTGACGATGATGCCGATGAACAGATTCAGGATCGTGAACGCCGAGATCAGTATGAAAGGCACGAAATAGAGCCATGCGTGGGGATAGGCCTCCATCACCGGACGCGCGATGCCCATCGACCAGCTCTCGAGCGTCATCACCTGGAACAGGGTGTACATGCTGGCGCCCACGTTACCGAACCAGTCGGGGAAGCGCTCGCCGAAGAGTTCCGTGCCGATCACCGCGAACACATAGAAGACGAGGCCGAGCATGAAGGTGATCCAGCCGATGCTGGGGATGGCCGAGAGCAGCGACTCGGTCAGCTGGCGCAACCGGCGCACCGTCGACAGTAAGCGGAGCACCCGCAGGATGCGCAGACTGCGCAGGATGGACAGCGGACCGGCGGCCGGCACCAGCGAGATGGCGACCACCAGGAAGTCCATCACGTTCCATCCGCTGCGGAAGAAGCGCGGTCCGAAAGCGACCAGCTTGATCAGGATCTCGACGCTGAATACGGCGAGCACGATGGCGTTGAAGCCGCGCAGCCAGCCGCCCGCCTCGGCCACGACGGCATCCGAGGTCTCGAGGCCGAGCGTAGCCGCATTGGCCACGATCAGGCTCAGGATCAGATAGTGCGGCCAGCCGTTTTCGATCCAGCGTCCCAGCCGCCCTCGCCAGTGATCGGATGTCTCCAAGCGCGTGACTCCAGAAATTTGTCGGCGCGGATGCCGACGAGACAGGTTAACTCTTTCCGGCTATTTGAGACTAGATATTGTTTTCATATTTTCTTTTCCTTATGCTCCGAGCCGCGACTCCCTCCGGAGCACACTGCGGCAGCTTCCGACCGGCACCTCCCGGCCGGCCGGTGCGCCTGTGCGCTAGAAACCGGGCGCCCGGGGCGGTATCTTCTGCGGTCGCCACGGACGGGGGACGCGGGGGCCGATGGCGACACCCGCAACGCCAACGCACTAACTCGACTCGGGGATGCCTTCCTCATGCAAACCAGCCGCACATCGTCCAACGCGGAGAAACTGCTGCTGCTCGTCGCCCTGGTCGCGGCGTGGTTGCTGTGGTCCGGGCTGTACAAGCCGCTGCTCCTCGGTCTCGGCGCGTTCTCCTGTCTGCTGACCATCTATCTGGTCTACCGCATGGGGCATTTCCATCGGCAGGCCTATGCGCTCAATTTCGGGGTCGGTTACATCGGCTACCTGGTCTGGCTATTCAAGGAGATGGTGATATCCAGCCTGCAGGTCTCCCGGGCGGTGCTGAGCCCCAGGCTTCCGATCGAGCCCACGGTGATCGAGATTCGCGCCACCGCCGACCATCCCATGGACCAGGCGATCCTCGGCAATTCCATCACGGTCACCCCCGGTACCCTGACGCTCGACGTGCACGACGGTGTGTTGAAGGTGCACAGTCTGACCCGCGCGGGCGCAGAGTCGCTGCTCGGCGGCGAGATGGACCGACGCGTGGCCTTGCTGCGGAGGCGCTGAGCATGTATTTCGTGGTCAGCATCGCCGTCATCGTGACGATGGGTCTCGCACTCGTGCGGGCGCTGCTGGGCCCCACGCTGTACGACCGGGTGCTGGCCGTCAACATGTTCGGCACGAAGACGGTGCTGCTGACGGCAGTGATCGCCTTCCTCTACGATCGCCCGGATTTCCTGGACCTGGCGCTGGCCTACGCACTGATCAATTTCACGGGCGTGCTGGCCGTGCTCGAGTTCTTCCGCAACCGGGCGTCCCGCCAGCCCGCCGGCGGCGAAGGCTGACGGCATGGAGCTGGCGCTCGACATCGCGAGCTGGGTCCTCATGTCCGTGGGCGGACTGTTTGTCTTCATCGGCGGGCTCGGCGTCCTGCGGATGCCGGACCTGTTCACGCGCATGCACGCCGCCAGCGTCACCGACAGCATGGGGCCGCCGCTGATCCTGATCGGCATCATGCTGCAGTCGGGCCTCTCGCTGGCCACCTTCAAGCTGGTCGCCATACTCGTCTTCCTGATGCTGACGAGTCCCACCGCCTCGAACGCCCTGGCCAGTGCGGCGTTGCTGGCAGGGACGAAGACGCTCGACGAGGCCGGGGACGACGCAGATGCCGAGGACGCCTCCTGATGTTCATGACGGAGATCTTCAGCGCGTTCCTCCTGACACTGCTGGTCGTGACGGCGCTGGCGGCCGTGAAGACCCGCAACCTGTTCGTCTCCGTGATGCTGACCGGCATCTACAGCCTGCTGATCGCCATCAATTTCTTCCTGCTGGACGCTGCGGACGTGGCCCTGACCGAGGCCGCCGTGGGGGCCGGCGTCGCTACCGTCTTCTTCCTGGGAGCGCTCGCGCTTACCGCCGAGCAGGAGCGCAGCCCGTCGGCCTACCGGCCCGTCGCCATCGGCATATTCATCGCGGTCACCCTGGTGCTCGGCTATGCCACCCTCGGCATGCCGAGCTACGGCGACCCCGACGCGCCGGTGCACGTGCACGTGGCGCCCTTTTACCTGGAGAAGACGCCGGAGTTCATGGACATACCGAATATCGTCACGGCCGTGCTCGGCAGCTACCGGGGCTACGATACCCTGGGAGAGGTATTCGTCGTCTTCACCGCCGGCATCGGCGTGATGTTCATTCTGGGTGTGCGGCCGTCCCGCAAGTCCGAAAGAACCGGCATGATCGCCAGCGGCGAGAACGGCCTGCGCCACTACCTGATCCCGCGCGTCGTCGGCCGGCTGTTCATCCCCTTCATTCTCCTGTTCGGTCTGTACGTGCAGTTCCACGGCGAGTACAGCCCCGGCGGCGGATTCCAGGCCGGCGCCATCATCGCGTCGTCCATCATTCTCTACGCACTGCTCGAAGGCGAGGAGCGCGCACTGCGGCTGATCCCGCGCAAGGTGCTGAACGGCCTCACCGCCGGTGGCGCCCTGCTCTACGGCGCCGTGGGCGTCGCCGGCATGCTGGCCGGCGGCAATTTCCTCGACTACTCGGTATTGGCCGACGACCCGGTGAAGGGCCAGCAGATGGGCCTGCTGGTCATCGAGGCAGGGGTCGGCATCACGGTCACCGGGGTGCTGCTCACGATCTTCCACGCCTTCGCCGCCCGGGAGCGATTCTGATGATGGAATTCCTCGGGCTGTATCACTACCTGGTGTTCCCGCTGCTGCTGATGAGCGGTATCTACGCCGTCATCGCGAAGCGCAATCTGTTCAAGAAACTCATCGGTCTCGCGCTGATGCAGTCCGCGGTGTTTCTGCTGTACATCACGATGGCCAAGGTGGAGGGCGGCACGGGCCCCATCCTCAAGCCCGGCGAAGAGGACGTGCTGTACTCGAATCCCCTGCCCGAGGTCCTGATCCTGACGGCTATCGTGGTCGGCATCTCCACGGCGGCGCTCGGACTCGGCATCATCGTGCGCATCAAGGAGGAGTTCGGCACCGTCGAGGAAGACCTCGTCAGGGAGCTCGGGGGGCGGTGACCGCACTGGAGCAGCATCTCCCGGCACTTCAGGTCGTCGTGCCGATGCTGACCGCGCCGCTGGTAATGCTGCTGCGCCCGCGCCGGCTCGCCTGGGCCGCCACGACTGCGGCCAGTCTGTGTGCGTTCGCCATTGCGCTGAGCCTGACGGCCGCAGTGCTGGCCGGCGGCCGGCCTGTCTACGAGATGGGCAGCTGGCCCGCACCCTTCGGCATCGAACTGGTCGTGGACTCGTTCAATGCGCTGGTGCTGCTGCTGGTCACCGGCGCCTCCAGCATCACGCTGCTCGCCGGCGCGCGCAGCATCGACTCCCAGATCGAGGACGAACGGCAGCCGCTCTTCTATGCCGCCTGGCTCCTGGCGCTCTCGGGTCTCGCCGGCATCGCGGTGACCGGCGACGCGTTCAACGTGTTCGTGTTCATGGAGATCTCCTCGCTGGCGAGCTACGTTCTGGTGGCCGGCGGACCGGACCGGCGCGCGCTGCCGGCGGTGTTCAAGTACCTGGTCATGGGCACGATAGGGGCCACCTTCTACCTGATCGGCATCGGCCTCATCTACATGATGACGGGCACCCTGAATCTGGCCGACATGGCCGAGCGGGTGGGCCAGGTCAGCGACCTGCGTCCGGTGCTGGTGGCCGCCGGCTTCATCACGACGGGTCTCGCGCTGAAGGCGGCGGTCTTCCCGCTGCACCTGTGGCTGCCGAATGCCTACACCTATGCGCCGCACATGGTCACGGCCTTCCTCGCCGCCTGCGCCACCAAGGTCTCGCTGTATGTCCTGATCCGGTTCGATTTCATGGTGTTTCAGCCGAATCTCGCCGAGCACGGCCTGCAGTTCGCGCTGTTCCTGATGCCGCTCGCCCTCCTCGCCCTGCTGATCTCCTCCGGCGTGGCCCTGTTCGAGCGGAATCTGAAACGCCTGCTCGCCTGGTCGTCTGTAGCCCAGATCGGCTACATGACGCTGGGCGTGAGCCTGCTCACCGCCACGGGCGTGACGGCGGGCATCCTGCACATGTTCAATCATGCCCTGGCGAAGGGTGCCCTGTTCCTCGCCGTGGCCGCCCTCGCCGCCGGCTGCGGCGGCGTGCGCCTCGAGCAGATCCGTGGCGCGGGCAGGCACATGCCCTGGACCATGGGTGCCTTCGTGCTCGCCGGACTGAGCCTCGTGGGCGTGCCGGGGACGGCCGGTTTCGTGAGCAAGTGGTACCTGCTCTCGGCGGCGATCGCCACCGAGGGGCACGGCCCTGCGCTGGCCGCCGTCATCGTCGTGACCTCCCTGATGGCACTGGCGTATATCTGGCGGGTGATCGAAGCGGCCTACTTCGAGGAGCCGGCTGCCTCCGGGGCGACCGGGACGAAGACGGGTGAGGCACCGGTGGTGCTGGTGGCCGCGGCCTGGCTCGCGGCGCTGGCGAATATCTTCTTCGGCCTGTCCCCCGACGTGCCGCTGGCCCTGGCCGGCCAGGGCGCCGATATTCTGCTGGGGTACACCCCGTGACCGGCGCGGCCACCATCCTGGCGGCGCTCGCCGTGCCGCTCGCCGGCGCACTGGGTATCCTGCTCGCCGGCCGCGTGAGCGCCAACCTGCGCGAGACCGTTACCCTGGTCACCGCCACGTTGCTGGCCGTGGTGGTCTGGAGCCTGCTGCCGGAACTCATGGCGGGCGCCCGTCCGGCAGTGAGCGTGGCCGAGGTGGTGCCCGGCATCGAGATCGCCTTCCGCGTCGAGCCCCTCGGCATGCTGTTCGCGGCGCTGGCGTCCGGGCTCTGGATCGTCAACTCGGTCTACTCCATCGGCTACATGCGGGGCAACAACGAATCGAATCAGACCCGCTTCTACACTTTCTTCGCCATCGCGCTGGCCGCTGCCATGGGCGTCGCCTTCGCAGCGAACCTGTTCACCCTGTTCCTCTTCTACGAGGTGCTGACCCTCTCCACCTATCCGCTGGTCTCGCACAAGGGCGACGCCGCAACGGTGCGCTCGGCCCGGGTGTATCTCGGCATCCTGCTGACCACCTCCATCGGCCTGTTCCTGCCGGCGATCGTCTGGACTTACATCGCAGCGGGCACCGGCGACTTCACGCCGGGCGGCATCCTGGAGGGCAAGCTGGGCGGGCCGCTGCTGGGGCTGCTGCTCGGCCTGTTCGTGTTCGGCGTGGGCAAGGCGGCCGTGATGCCCGTGCACCGCTGGCTGCCCGCCGCGATGGTGGCGCCGACGCCGGTGAGCGCTCTGCTGCACGCCGTCGCCGTGGTCAAGGCCGGCGTCTTCACGATCACCAAGCTGATCGTGTATATCTTCGGCGTCGACTATCTGTTCGGTCAGCCGAGCGGCGAGTGGCTGCTCTATGCGGCCGCTTTCACCATCGTGGCCGCCAGCGCGGTGGCCCTGCGCCAGACCAATATCAAGCGCCTGCTGGCCTACTCCACGGTCTCTCAGCTCTCCTATATCGTGCTGGCGGCGGACATCCTGAAACCGCTGGCGGAGGTCGGCGCGGCCATCCACATGGTGGCCCACGCGTTCGGCAAGATCACGCTGTTCTTCGCCGCCGGGGCCATATATACGGCCTCCAAGAAGACGGAGATCGCCCAGCTTGCGGGCATCGGCCGGCGCATGCCGTGGACCACGGCCGCCTTCACCATCGGCGCCTTCAGCATGATCGGCGTGCCGCCCACGGGCGGCTTCGTCTCCAAGTGGTACATCCTGGCCGGCGCCTTCCAGGCCGACAACTACGTAGCCATCTTTACGATGATCGCCAGCACGGCGCTGAACGCGCTGTATTTTCTGCCGATCGTCTACCTGGCCTGGTTCGGCAGGGAGCCCGAAGGCGCGAAAGAGCATGGCGAGGCGCCCTTCCCGGCCGTGCTGGCGCTGACCGTGACCGCGACGCTGACGATCCTGTTCTTCTTCTTCAACGGGCCGGTCATCGCGCTCGAACGGCAGCTGATCGAGGTGTGGGAATGAGCGGGCAACCGGAACGAGATGATCGCAATGATCGCAAAGATCGCGATCACTGGCTCGCCAGGCCGGAGAACATCCGGCTGCTGTGGCGGGGTTTCTGGGTGGTGCTCGCACTCACCGTGGCTGCCCAGATCTTCATCCCGGTGAAGGGACACTTCGTGGTGGACGGCTGGCTGGCATTCGGCGCCGTCTTCGGGTTCTTCTCCTGCCTGGCCATGGTGCTGGTGGCGAAGGCCCTCGGCTACTCGCTGAAGCGCGACGAGGACTACTACCTCAAGGGCGGCTACCTCGAAGACATGGAGGACCGGGATGCCTGAGTATCTGCCACCCGCGGTAATCCTGATCGTCGCAGCCCTGCTGATCGGGCCGACACGGGGGCATGTGCGCTCTGCCATCGTACTGCTGGCGCCGCTGGCGACGCTGTGGGCCATCTGGCAGGTACCGGACGGCGTCGTCCTCACCGTACCGTTCCTCGACTACCAGATAGAACCGGTGGAAGGCAGCGACCTGCGCCGTCTGTTCGCGACGATCTTCGCCATCATGGCGTTCGCGGGCGGCCTGTTCTCCTTCCGTCAGGCACGCTGGTACGAGCTCGCCGCAGCGAATGCCTATGCGGCAGGCGCGGTCGGCGTGAGCTTCGCGGGCGATCTCATCACGCTGTTCCTGTTCTGGGAGCTGATGGCGCTTTTCTCCACCGTCATCGTCTGGGCAGGGGGAACACCGGCGGCGCGGGCGGCGGGCATCCGCTACGCGGTGATGCATCTGATCGGCGGCGTGATCCTGAAGGTGGGTATCGAGGGCACCGTGGTGCATACCGGATCCATCGACATCATGCCGGTGCTCGCCACCAACTTCGACACCTGGATGATGCTGATCGGCATCCTCATCAACGCAGCGGCGCCGCCGGTCTCCGCCTGGCTCGCCGACGCCTATCCGGAGTCGAGTCCGACCGGCTCGGTGTTCCTGTCGGCCTTCACCACCAAGACCGCCGTCCTCGCGCTGATACTCCTGTTCCCCGGCGAGCCGGTACTGATCTGGGTGGGCATCTACATGGTGATGTACGGCATCATCTATGCGCTGCTGGAGAACGACGCGCGGCGCATCCTTGCTTACTCCATCGTCAACCAGGTCGGCTTCATGGTGTGCGCCGTGGGCATCGGCACCCAGATGGCGCTGAATGGCGCCGCCGCCCATGCCTTCGCCCACATCATCTACAAGGCGCTGCTGTTCATGAGCGCCGGGGTGGTCGTCTATCGCACCGGCAAGAGCAAGTGCACGGAGCTCGGCGGGCTGTTTCGCACCATGCCGCTGACCACCGTCTGCGGCATCATCGGCGCGCTCGCAATCTCCAGCTTCCCGCTCACGTCCGGCTTCACCACGAAGTCGATGATCTCGGATGCCGCCGCCAGCCAGCACCTGGTCGTGGTCTGGTACCTGCTCGCCGCCGCCTCGGCCGGCGTCTTCCTCCACGCCGGCATCAAGTTTCCCTGGTTCGTGTTCTTCCAGAAGGACTCCGGCCTGCGGCCAAAGGACGCGCCCTGGAACATGGCGGCCGCGATGGTGCTGTTCGCGGTGCTGTGCATCGTGCTCGGGGTCTATCCCCAGCCCTTCTACGAGCTGCTGCCCTACCCGGTGGACTACGAACCCTACAAGCCGGGCAAGGTGCTCTTCTACCTGCAGCTGCTGCTGTTCTCGGGTCTCGCCTTCTTCCTGCTGCTGCCGCTCATGCAGCGCACCCGCACGATCAGCCTGGACACGGACTGGGTCTGGCGGGTGGCCCTGTACCGAGTCGCCTACGGCATCGGCGCCGCGGCCGGCGAAGCAGGCGGCCTGCTGCGCGAGACCGTCGAGCGTATCCGTGGCGACATCGGCCGCTTCGGCCGGCGCCACCTCGGTGCCGGCGAGTCCGGCCAGGACCGGGGCGTCTTTTCTCAGGCCTGGCCCATCGGCGTGACGGCACTGTGGATCGCGGTCCTGCTCATCGCCTACGTCGTCGTCTATCTGCTCTGACGGAGCCGCCGGATGGATCCCGTCATCTGGTTTTTCCTGCTGGGCCTGATCGCGGGTCTCCTGCGCTCGGATCTGCGCCTGCCTCCCGCCATCTACGAACTGCTGAGTATGCTCCTGCTGCTCACCATCGGCCTCAAGGGCGGCGTGGAACTTGCCCAGCAGCCGTTCGCGGGCGTCCTGCCGCAGATGGTCGCGGTGATCGCCATGGGGATCACGCTGCCGCTGCTGCTTTTTCCCGTCCTGCTCTACGTCGGGCGTTTCAAGCGGCCCGACGCAGCCTCCATTGCGGCCCACTACGGCTCCGTGAGCGTTGCCACCTACGCCGTGGCGGTCGCCTACCTCGGCAACAAGGGGGTCAGTTTCGAGGCGCACATGCCGCTGTTCGTCGTGCTGCTCGAGATGCCGGGCCTGATCGTCGGCATCCTGCTTGCGCGCGGGCTCAGCAGCGGCATGCGCTGGGGCGCGCTGGCCCACGAGATATTTCTCGGCAAGAGCATGGTGCTCCTGCTGGGCGGCCTGCTGATCGGCTGGGCCACCGGGCCCGAGGCCATGGCGCCGCTCGAGCCGCTGTTCTTCGACCTGTTCAAGGGGGTGCTGGCCCTGTTCCTGCTGGAGATGGGGCTCATCGCCGCGAGCCAGGCGCAGAGCCTGCGCCAGTACGGCTTGTTCCTGGTCGCTTTCGGCCTGCTCGTGCCGGTGCCGCTCGCCGCCGCCGGCACAGCCCTCGGCTGGGCCATCGGCCTGTCGCCGGGCGGCAGCATGCTGCTCGGTGTGCTCGCCGGCAGCTGCTCCTACATCGCGGCGCCGGCCGCCATGCGTATTGCCGTGCCCCAGGCCAACCCGACGCTGTCACTGACCGTGTCACTCGGTATCACCTTCCCGTTCAATATATTCTTCGGCATACCCCTGTACCATCTGATGGCCAACACGATCCACGGTTGAGGAGGGTCGAGACGTGCAGCCCGAGACGAAGAAACTGCTGACCATCGTCACCGAGGCCGTCATCGAGGCCAGCCTGACGGCCGACCTCAAACGTCTGGGCGCCGGCGGCTACACGATCGTTGAGGCACGCGGCAGCGGCAGCCGGGGCGTGCGCGACGCAGGCTGGACCACGAGCGGCAATATCCGTGTGGAGGTGGTCTGCGAGCCGGCGGTCGCGGCCCGCATCGCCGATCACCTGCGCGAGAACTACTACCGGGATTACGCCATGATCCTGTACCTCTCGGACGTCTCGGTGCTGCGGCCCGAAAAGTTCTGACCCCGGCTGTTGACAGTCCCGGGCGTGCGGCTCACGCTGGATGGTGTAATGGGGGGGCACGCCGGGCCCGGCAGCGGCCGTCCGGCAGTTTGGACGACCGTAGAAGGGAGGACAATCATGAGTACATCCCCGGCAATGAGCAGAGACGACGCCGAGCGGGCGCTGCAGGAGCGCTCGCAGGCGCTGCGACGCGACATCCAGCGCGAACTCGTGAAGGCCGATTCCGAGCGTTACGAAGAACTGGCCGGGCGGGTATCGGACAGCGGCGAGAAGGCGGTCGCGGATCTGCTGGTGGACCTGGACCTCGCCGAGATCACCCGCGACGTGGAAGAGCTGCGCGAGGTCGAAGGAGCGCTCCTGCGCATCGCGCGCGGCACCTGGGGCTATTGCGCGGATTGCGGCGGGGAGATCGAGCCCGAGCGCCTGGCCGCCCTGCCCTCGGCATCGCGCTGCCTGCGCTGTCAGGAGCGCGCCGAGAACCCGGCCCGCGAGGAGCGTCATCGCACGCTCTGAGCGCCGGCGATCTCAGCGAAAGTACGAGGCGCCGTTCACGTCGATGATGGCGCCGCTCAGAAAGTCCGTCTCCTCGCCGGCCAGAAAGGCGATGGTGTTGGCCACCTCCTCCGGCCGCGCGGCCCGGTTCAGCGGACTCTGGGCGCGGATGGCATCGCCGCCGGCGCCTTGCAGATGCGCCGCCGCCATGTCGGTCTCCACCCAGCCGGGGGCCACCCCGTAGACCATGATGCCGCGGCCGCCCAGGGCTTTCGCGAGCGACTGGGTCAGCGAATTCATGCCCGCCTTGCTGGCTCCGTAGGCGGGGGATTCCGGCTCGCCCCGGTAAGCGCCCCGTGACGAGACGTTGATGATCTTGCCGCCGCTCGCCGGGAAGTGAGGGAGGCAGCAGAACGCAAGATCCGCGGCCGCCATCAGGTTCACGGCCAGCGTCTGGCGCCAGGCCGCACGCCAGGCGGCGAGGTCGACCCGGTTGGGGTCGTGGTCCAGGAACACTCCCGCGTTGTTCACCAGGAGGTCTATTCTGCCGCAGGCGTCGACGACCCGCCGCACGAGGCCGCCGACAGCCTCCGGGTCGGCCAGGTCGGCCCCGAACGCGCCGTGGCCCGCCCCCACCAGGGATTCCGCGACCGCTCGCGCGTCATCCTCCCGCCGTCCAAAGTGCACGGCCACCCGGTAGCCCGCCTCTGCCAGCCGCTGCGCCGCGGCCTTTCCGATTCCCCTGCTCGCGCCGGTCACCAGCGCCACCCGCATCGGTCCCGTCATCGGCCTCCCCTGTCTCCGTGTCACTGACCCGCGGACCGCCCCACGCGGCCGCCGGCACCCGCGCGGCGGCGGGTGCCGCACAGGTTAGAATGAGCCTCCTGCCACGGCAACGACAGCGATCCGGAGAGAGGCGGCATGCGCGTACTTCTGCACGACCCGGCGACGGATATCACCCGTTTCGGCGGCGACGAACTCATTCGCCGCTGGACGCCGGACGGCAGCGAATGGCTGTGGATCGACCTGGACAGCGAGGAACGGGCGTTCGAGAACCATATCCTCGTCGAGCGCTTCGCGCTCGAGCCTCTCGCGGTGAGTGACGTCCAGCGCGACCGGCATCCGCCGAAGCTCGAGATCTTCGACGACTACCTGGTGCTGCTGCTGAAAGGTCTGAGTGCGGACTCGGCGGATATCGACTTCGAGACCATCCAGATCGGGTTCTTCCTCGGCGAGAAATTCCTGATCTCCCGCCGTGACGAGACCTCGCCCAGCATCGAGCGCATATGGGCCGAGGCCGCGGCCGGCACGCTTGAGCTGAACCGCGGGCCCGCGCATGCGCTGTACCGCATCTGCCGCACCATCGCGGACCGCTACTCGCCGATCGTCCTCGCGCTGGAGGAGCGGCTGGAGACGCTGGAGGGCGAGATGTTCCGGGATCCCCGGGACGAACTGCTGGCGGAACTGCTGAACTACGTGGCGAATCTGCGCAAGCTGCGGCGGGTATTCGCCTATCAGCAGGCGCTGATGGCGGATCTCGTGAACGGCGAACGCCGTTTCATCGGCGAACGCGGCGAGCACGAGTTCCGCGACGCCTACGAACAGATGGAACGGCTCGCCAGCCTCTCGCAGCTGTACCAGGAGCTGGCCGTCGACCTGATGAACGGACATATCTCCCTGACCAGCCATCGCCTGAACCAGATCATGAAGGTGCTGACCATCGTGACGGTCATCTTCCTCCCGCTCGGTATCCTGGCGGGCATCTACGGGATGAACTTCGACTATATGCCGGAGCTCGACTGGCGCTACGGCTATTTCGCTGCCCTGGGCACCATGGCCGCCGTCGTGATCACGCTGCTCACGGTATTCCGCCGCAAGGGGTGGCTCTGAGGCACTCGCACGCACGTGGCTTAGCGCAACATGTTAGTGTTCAGGGCGTTCTAACGTATTTCTCGAATGCTTCTAGGCAGGCGGCGCCATTGTCCTATTGCGGATCGCCCACCACGCCGTGCTGCCACCGAAGGATTTTTGCCCCTCGGACACTCTAACCCCGTGAGCCCCCGGGGCCAGGAATGACGACGCAGATCAGTATCGACAAAGCCCTGGCCACACGGGTGGGCCGCGGAGACGAAGCGGCGTTCGAGGAATTCTTCTCGGCGTATTTCCCGCGCCTGTTCCGATTCGCGCTGAGCCGGACCGACGGCGACGAGGCCTTGGCGGAGGAAGTGGTGCAGCGGACACTGTGCAACGTGATGTACAAGATGGACAGCTTCCGGGGCGATGCCCCGCTGTTCACCTGGCTGTGCAGTATCTGCCGCAACGAGCTGTCGGCGTACTTCCGCAAGTCCGGGCGCGAGGAATCCTTCGCCCAGCCGGTGGAAGACAACACCGAGATCCACGCGGCCCTGGAACGGATCAGCGAGGGCGGCGACGATCCGCTTACCGAGCGCCACCGCGACGAGATCGCCGGCTATGTTCAGGCCACGCTCGAGGCGTTGCCCGACAACTACGCCAGGGCGCTCGAGTGGAAATACATGCAGGGCCTCAGCGTCGCGGAGATCGCCGGCGAATTGGGGCTGAGCGAGAAGGCCGCGGAGTCGGTCCTGACTCGCGCCC
>Ga0209947_1000878_pt1 | contig 18481 bp, 14 predicted proteins | sample SalPonR2_B_D2_MG_FD_185706 | JGI IMG/M metagenome (GOLD analysis project Ga0209947, IMG submission 185706) | Salt pond soil microbial communities from South San Francisco under conditions of wetland restoration - Salt Pond MetaG R2_B_D2_MG... ... | reverse complement strand
AGCCTTCCCGGTCGAGGTGCGGATCGGGCAACTGTTCCCGGGCGTCGTGAATCTCGACCTCGTGGGTACGATAGTTGCCCAGGTGCTCGGTCTTGTCCCCGCCGCCCTTCGACGGCACGTAGACCAGCGGCGCCGACAGATCGGCCAGGAACTTGAGCTTCGCTCTCAGCGGTGCCTGCGCAGGGTCGGTCATCGGCTGCATTGACTGGCTGCATTCATCGACAGCGCCATGGAATTGTTAATGGGCATTTTAAAACGATCTGTTGAACGATCAAATCAATGCTACGCACGTCGAGCAACGCTGTCCAATGGTCGTCTGAAGCGCGCGGACAGATCGCCTGGCCGAGCGCAGCGATCTGCGGTATAACGACAGCCTGATTTTTCCGGCCGGCCGCCATGACTGCATGCATCGTTCGTCACCCGCAGCAATCCATGGCGACCACGCTGCGGCAACTCGCCGAACGTGCCGAGAACAGGCCCGCGCCCGACGTTTACGGCCACGGTGCGCTGATCGAGGATTTCGAAGACGCGATCGCGACCATGTTGGGCAAGCCTGCGGCCCTGTTCCTGCCCAGCGGCACGCTGGCGCAATCGCTGGCGCTGAGAATCCACTGCGACAAGCGCGGCAAGACCACCGTCGGCCTGCACCCGACATCGCACCTGGTGCTGCACGAACAGGACGGCTACCGGAAACTCTGGGGACTGACCGGGCAACTGCTCGGTCATTCGGACAGCGTTCTGACGCATGCCGATCTGCAGGCACAGGCGCCCGACGAACTGGCCGCGGTGGTACTGGAGCTGCCCATGCGCGAGATCGGCGGCCAGCTGCCCGATTGGCGCGATCTTGTGGCCCAGGCCGACTGGGCCCACCGGCACGATATCGCCGTTCATATCGACGGCGCCCGGCTCTGGCACTGTCCCGCCTATTACCAGCACAGCCTCGCCGAGATCGCCGCCCTGGCCGACTCGGTGTATGTCAGCCTGTACAAGGATATCGGCGGTATTGCCGGCGCGGTACTGGCCGGCGAAACCGACTTCATTGCCGAAGCGAAAATCTGGAGTCGCCGCGCCGGCGGCAACCTGATTTCGTTCTACCCCTGCATCCTGGCCGCCGAGCAAGGGCTGGAGGACAACTTGTCCAGTATTTCAGATGCCGTGCACTACGCGCGGAACCTGGGCCCGCTGCTGGCCAGTCTTCCCGGCGTTGAAGTGAATCCCGCCACGCCGCAGTCGGCCATGTTTCATTTGCATATCGAGGCCGACCCGGACAGCCTGAACCGGGCCATTGCCGATTACATCGCCCAACACGACGTGGTCGTGCTGCCCAAGCCGCGCGGCGTCGACGAGAACGGCAACAGCATCTGCGAGATCAGCGTGGGTCGGAACACGATGGAGCATCCACAGGAGTTCTGGTTAGCGCATCTGCGTGCAGCTCTGGCCGGTTGAGCGGTCAACGAAACGAACCGATCTTCAGGTGCATGATCACGGCGACGCCGCCTTCGCCAATATAATCGACAGGTGTGGGCTCGCGCGATCTTCAGACTACTTGAAGAATGCGGCGAGACCCCGGACATGTTGGTAAACCAAGTTACGAATCGAGCACTCGAAATGACCCGATACACGAAATCCCCGGAAGCCATTGATGCGCTGACCGAAGAGCAATACCGCGTGACCCAGCAAAACGGTACCGAGCACCCAGGCACCGGCCAATACCTGGACAACCTGGAACCGGGCATTTACGTGGATATCGTTTCCGGCGAGCCGCTGTTTGCATCCACGACCAAATTCGACGCCGGCTGTGGCTGGCCGAGCTTTACCAAACCGATCGAACCGGCCAATGTCAATGAGCTCCGTGACAGCAGCCACGGTATGATTCGAACCGAAGTGCGCAGCACGCACGGCGACAGCCATCTCGGACACGTGTTTCGCGACGGCCCACACGACCAGGGTGGATTGCGATACTGCATCAACTCCGCTTCGCTACGCTTCGTGCGCCGCGACGACATGGCCGACCAGGGCTATGGCGACTATCTCGACCAGGTGGAGGACAGCTGAAATGAACGAACAACGCGCAGTACTCGCAGGCGGCTGCTTCTGGGGCATGCAGGACCTGATCCGAAATCTGCCGGGCGTGCTCGACACACGGGTCGGCTACACCGGCGGCGACGTGCCGAACGCGACATACCGAAACCACGGCACGCACGCCGAGGGCATCGAGATTCAATTCGATTCGGACGTGATTTCCTACCGCGGTATCCTGGAGGTGTTCTTCCAGATCCATGACCCCACTACCTTGAACCGTCAGGGAAACGATCGCGGCCTTTCATACCGGTCGGCGATCTACTACATCGACGAGGAGCAGAAGGCGGCGGCGCTGGAAACAATTGCCGACGTCGAAGCGTCAGGTCTCTGGCCGGGCAAGGTGGTCACCGAGGTCGAGCCGGCAGGCCCGTTCTGGGAAGCCGAACCGGAGCACCAGGACTATCTTCAGCGCTACCCGAATGGTTATACCTGCCACTTCCCGCGCCGGGACTGGGTGCTGCCCGAACGCGAAATAGCAGACTGACTGGTCGCGACAGCAGTTGTCGAGGCCCGGCGCACGCGGCTCGAACGGTTGCTCAAGTACGCAAGATGCGAAGCTTACCGTCAGAAAGCCGGAAAGGGAAAGACGAAGCGAGCGCATCACCGCGGTGCCCATCTTGCCCAAGGCCAACGGCCGTACCCCGGTACGGCGATCCCGCGTTGGCCTGGATGGCGAGTCCGGCGAAATTCATCAGTAGAGCCGACCGCCCCTGCCTTCTTCGAGCTCATTGAGCTGTTCCTCCAGCGCGTCCGCCTCGGCTTCCATCGCCTCGATTTCCCGGTTGTGCGCCTCGATCTTCCGGTTCTCGGCCGCTATCCGCGCGTTCTCGTCGACGCGGGCGACCGAGGTCTGATCCCCGGCCCTGGCATAGGCCGCACGCGCCTCGGCGTAGTTCCCGAGCTTTTCTTGCACGGTGCCGATCTGCTTGTAGACCCGAAATTCGTCCTCGGGCGAGAGGTCGCTCTGGAGCAAATCCCGGAGGGTAGCCGCCGCGGCGGCATACTCGCCGAGCCCAGTCTGTGCCTGGCTCATGTAATACAGGACCGGCCAGCCGCCGGCACGCAGAGCGGAAGCCTGCTCCAGGCTGTTCAAGGCATCCGCGTACGCCCCGGCGTCGAGCTGCGCCTGGCCAAGATGCAGCAGATTTTCGTAGCCGGCGTCGTCTTGCTGCACCTTGGCGGCAGCCCCCGTCGCGGTCAGGGCATCGTCACTCCGCCCACTCTTTTCCATAGCGATCGCCTGGTTCTGCCTGAACACGGCCTGCACGCTGCTCGGAAGGCTGGAGGCGTCAATCCGATCGTAGAGCCGGCCCGCTTCGCTGTAGCGTTCGGCCGCCAGGTACGCGTCCGCAAGCGCGAGCTGGAACTGGACGCTGTTCGGATCGAGATCGTAGGCCTGACGGAAGGCCGAGAGCGCTTCCTGGCTCCGCTCGAGCCTGGCGAGCGCCTGGCCGAGCATGAAATGACCGCCGGCGAAATCCGGACGCCTCTCGACGACTGCCTGGAACTCATAAGCAGCCGCACTGAAATTGCCCGAACGGTATGCGCGGACGCCCTCTTCCCAGCCCGCGTGGGCGGGACCGACGATACCGAAGGCCAGCGTGAATACTGCCCCCATAACGAGTTTGCGCATCTCATTCTCCTCGCGATAAGGCTGAAAGTTTACCGCTGCGCGCCTGCCCAGGCGACGGAACCTGCTCACTTCGGCCCGCTGGAGCAGTTCTCCGCAGCTTCAGTCATACGGCTCAATGGCGATGATGCCGCGCGCTTCGATTCGATCCAGCAATCCGAGCACCGTCCGATCCAGAAACATTGTGTTTGTCGACGTGCCGGGAGCGATTCGAATCAGAACGGCACATCGCCCGACGTCAGGTCCGGAAATAAAGCCTTGTGGATAGGCGTTCAACTTGACTCGAACGCCTTCGATTGGTCGAGTATTGAGATAGCTGCCTTCGATATAGTTCTCTCGCAGTGTCCAGTTCCAGGGGCCGACGCGATTGAACGCAGTCCGAATATCTTCGAGCGAATGACTGCAGAAAAAACCGTAAGCCCAATCGTGAGTGCTATCGGAATCTGACCTCATATCAGCACCCGAAACGAGACCGGTCCAACACCGTCCCGATATCGTCCGCGCGCCGTGCGCAGGTCGCCAGTGAAACTGGAAAGGGCGGTTGACGAAAAAGCGGCTTGCATGTATCTCTCGGTTATTGCCTTGATGTGCCAGCGGGCCGAAACTCCGCGCGCGGCATCTGACCCGCATGGGCCAACACATTTCACGAAAACGGCGTTGCGTGGTGCTGAATACAAGGCGCCGTAAGCAATGCTCGCTTCCGTGCCTGCCTCCCGCCACCGGGCAAGAGCCTGAACCGGAGCAGTCACGGCTGATAGTCCAGGCACCTTGCTGTAATCAACTCGGGCACGGGAAGCCCACTTCCTTTGAATTTTTATCCCGGCGGCGACATGGACGCTGGAAGGAACTTCGGATCCAGCAGCACGGCTCGCTCCGGCAAGCCGTCGTGCAGCTTTTCGGTATCGGCCAGCGCGGCCCAGCTCACGACCGCGTAGCGCGTGCCCGCTTCGACCGGATTGGCGCGATGGAAATAGCGCGCGTCGGATGGAAACCACACCAGCATGCCGGGCCTGGGCCGGATGCGGAAGTTGAAATACTCGAACTGCAGATCGCCGCCCTCGAAGTCATCGTTGAGGTAGAGCAACAGGCTGATGTCGCGGTCGATGTGGTGGCGCCAACGACGACGTTCCGGATCGTAGGAGTCGGCGTCGGCGTGCGCCTCGTAGAACCCGCCGACGGTGTATTTGAGCACCTGCGGAGATTCGAACCAGGCAAACTTTCGTCCCAGCCTTTCTGCGATGGTTGAGACGTAAATCTGCTCGACCCGGTTGCGCAGATCCTGGTCGCGATCGTCGCCCATATGCACGCGCTCGGTGACGCGGCGATCGTCGAGCTTGCGGGCCACGCTGGGATCGGCGGCTTTCCAGTCGATCACCTTGAGCCGCTCGGACGGGCGGGTCGCGGCGAACTGCACCCACTCGCGGCATTCGTCCGGCGACAGGAAGTCCTCGTGGATTTCGATGCCATGAGGCACCGGGCGCATCGGGTCGGCGCTGCCGCAGCAGTGCTTGAACCTCCGGCCGCTGCCGCAAAAGCACGGTTCGGACCGGCCGGGCGGAAAGGGCGCTCGATATTGCTGCGGTTTCGCCATGCGCCGAGTATAACGATTTACAGCCTCGGGCAATTCCTGGCGCGGGTCAGGGTGCGCGCCGCGACCGGCTCAAACCGGCCACTGTTCGAGCCGGTAGGCGGAGTCCCAGAACATCCACTCCAGCCGGGTCGAGTCGAAGAACGCTTGCGCCATCCGCTCCTGCTCGGCCGGACCGGCCGCCGCGGCCGCCTGCTCGGTCAACGCGATTGCCCGGTCGACCGTCGCCGAGAAATCCGCCCCGGCGTAGGTGTCGATCCAGTCCTGGTAGCGATTCGGCGCGGCTGCGCGCTCGTGGATATGCAGGCCGACCTCGCGATAGATCCAGAAACACGGCAGCAGCGCCGCACAGGCCACCGGATAGCTCTCGCCGGCCGCGGTCGACAGCAGGAAATGCGTGTAGGCAAAACACGCCGGCGATTTCGGCACGTCGACGAACGCATCGAACCGCTTGAGAAACGAGTCGTGCAAGGCCTGCTCCACCGCGACCGCATCGCCGGCAAATTGCACGAACGCGCTCAGCGCGGCGCTGTTCGGTGCACGCGCCCCGGTGACGGCCAGCGCACGGGAAAAATCGGCCAGATACATCGAGTCCTGCTTGACATAAAACGCGAAGCGGTCCTCGCTCAGCTCGCCCCTGCACAACTCGACGTTGAAAGGAAGCTCCAGGATCGCCTCGTAGAGCGAACGGTTGCGTTCCCAAAGCGTATCGGTGAAAGCCATAAGAAATCCCTGAAAAAAGACTGGAAGAAAACCGGAACACCGGACGACCTGCACCCGGGCTGGAAGCCTAACGGAAACCGGGAGAGTTTTTCTGTCCATCCAGGCCCGCACGACCTTGACGCAAGACTCGGGGGACGAAATGACCCGGGCACCCGAGCCGATGGCGGCTGATACGTTTTCGTCTCGTCCTGCGCTTTCCAGGGTATAGCGATCATTAAAGGGCGATCCACGACATGATTCCACCGTTACCGGGCGCGACCGCGCTCACCGCGAGCATCCTCCTGTTGCTGGCGGCCCCGCTGGCGGCCCAGGTCGAACGTATCAGCGTGGCCAGCGACGGCAGCCAGGCCGAAGCCGACAGCTACCAGGCCGCCATCTCCGACGACGGAAGCGTCGTGGCGTTCCGGTCCAACGCCGCGAACCTGGTTGCCGGCGACACCAACCAGTGGACCGATATCTTCGTTCGCGATCTCGGGGCGGGTACGACGGCAATCGCCAGCCGGCAGCCAGACGGATCGGAATCGGTGAACTTCAGCCAGCGCCCGTCGCTGTCCGGCGACGGTCGTTACGTGGTGTTCGAAACGCCGTTCGAGGTCCAGACCATCCTGGTCACCGGGCTTTACGACCGCGTGCTGGACGCCAACTCGTACGTGCTGCCCGATCGAAATTCCAGCGGCAATCCAACCTGGCCCAGGCAAGCGAGGCTGGAACCGGTGTTGTCGGGAAACGGCGCCATTCTCGCGCTGCGCACACTGAGCGAACTGCCGAACGTGTTCCCGGAAGCGGCCAAGCCAACCGACGACGACAACAACCTCGCGCACGACGTCTTCCTGTTCGACCTGACCGCTTCGCCGGTCGAGCCGGCACAGCGGGTCAGCCGGCTGACCGACGGCAGCGAACTGAATGCCGACAGCCGGCGGCCGTCGCTCAGTCACGACGGACGCTACGTGGCCTTCATGACGTATTCCGACCTGCTGTTCGAAGATACCAACAGCCGCCCGGATGTCGTCTGGAAGGACCGGCAGTCCGGTGCGCTCGAGTTGATCAGCGCTGCGCCGGGCGGGGCGGCCGGAAACGGCGAGAGTTTCAATCCCGACATTTCTGCAGACGGCAACGTGATCGCCTTCCGTTCCGCCGCCAGCAACCTGGTCGCCGACGACACCAACGGGTACTGGGACATCTTCGTCCACGACCGGTCAACCGGCACCACGACCCGGGTCAGCGTTCGATCGAACGGCGGCGAAGCGAACAGCGGGAGCCTCGAGCCGACGATCTCGGGCGACGGGCGCTTTGTCGCGTTCCGTTCGATGGCGACCAACCTGGTCGACGACGACACCAACGGGCGGGCCGATATCTTCGTCCACGACCGGGCAAACGGTCAGACGGTTCGTGTCGGCCAGCCCGCCGACGCAGAATCCGACGGCAACAGCGCCGCACCGGCGATCTCCGGGGACGGGGCCTGGATCGTGTTCGAGTCCGACGCAACCAACCTGGTGCCCGGCGACGACAACGGCGCGCGGGATGTCTTCCGGACGCCCAACCCGCTGTCCGGCATGCGGCGAGGACAATGACATGAAACCCGTTTCCCTGTTTACGCTCCTCGGCCTGCTTGCGCTGACCCCGCCGGTCTTCGCCGGCGACGGCGAGATCCTGTTCGTCAATTCCTTCGAAGGCACCGGCAATGTGCCGCAGTTCGTTCCGGTCGATCCGCAGGCCGGGGTGGTCCGGCGCCGGCTGGCGATCGACATCGATACCTCCGATCCGGCCAACCAGGCCGGGATCGCGTTTTCTCTGGATGAAGCGCCGCAGGGGCTCACCATCCGGGGCAACACCGGCGAGATTTCCTGGACGCCGCAGGCCGACCAGGTCGGGACCTCATCGGTGACGGTTCGCGCCGAAGACTTCGAGGGCCTGGCCAACACCCTGAGCTTCGAGATCGAGGTGGTCGATCCGAATGCCGCGCCGGTGATCGCGCAGATCGACGATCGCGGCGTTGCCGTCGGGGACCTGCTTTCGCTGACGGTGGAGGCCTCCGACGGCGACGCCGGCGACGTGCCGGAATTTTCGCTCGACCAGGCCCCGGCCGCCATGATCCTCGACCCGGTCTCCGGCGTACTGGAATGGGTGCCGGCGCCCAGCGACATCGGCGCGCACCCGGTCACGGTCCGCGCCACCGACGCCGACGGTCGCTTCGACCAGGCGTCGTTCACGGTCGTGGTGGTCGACCAGAACAGCGCCCCGCTGCTTGCGCCCATCCCCGATCGGGGCGCCGCGCCCGGCGTCGAGGTCGCGGTCGAACCGGTCGCATCGGACCCCGACCCGGGCGACGTGCTGACCTGGTCGCTGATCGACCGGCCCGCCGGCATGGCCGTCGACCCGGCGACCGGCCGGATCGACTGGACGCCGACCGGGCTGCAGCTCGGACTGCACGCGGTCACGGTGGCGGTGCGCGATGCGCTGGGTGCGTCCGAACAGACCGATTTCCGGATTACGGTCGATCTGAACCGGGCACCGATCGCGTTGGACGATGCGGGTTACCGCGTCGAAATCGGCGACACGCTGAGCGTGCTCCCGTCCGGCGTGCTCGACAACGATCTGGATCCGAATTCCGACCCGCTGACCGCCCAGCTGGTCGACGGACCCCAGCGCGGCGTTCTGTCGCTGGACGCCAACGGCGGCTTCGACTACACCCCGGACGTGCCGGTGGGCACGATCGGCCTGGTCGAGACCCTGTCCTACGAGCGGGCGAACGGTTCGTCGACCTGGACCCCGCTGATCGGCAATCTCGACGACGATCCGCAGTCCGAGCTGATCATCGGCGACGGCAGCGGGTGCTGCGTCGGTTTCCTGATCGCGATCGACGGCGTCACGGGACTCGAGGAATGGATCGTCAGGCTGCCCGGACGGCAACTCGACTTATCAAGCAAGCCGGCGCTGGCCGACATCGACCTCGACGGTCGCCCCGAGATCCTGATCATCGGTGGCGAAGCCGACAATTCACCGACCGCCGCGCTCCGGGTCTACGCCTTCGAGCACGACGGCCAGCTCAAATGGATCAGCGAAGACCTCCCCGCCACTTTCTACCTGGAGGGGGCGCGGCGGGCCAACCGCCAGCTGACCAAAGCGGCGATCAGCGTCGCCGATCTCGACCAGGACGGCGTGCCCGAGATTCTCGCTGCCCCGGACTTCGGGCCGGCCGGCTATCACGTCTGGGACCACGAGGGCCGGTCGCTGTACACCGTCGACGAGCCCGGCACGTCGGTCGGCGACAGCAGCCCGACCCGCGTGACGGTCGTCGACCTGGATCTCGACGGCGACCCGGAGATCGTGGTCGGCAACGTCGCCTGGTCCCACGACGGCCAGTTGCTGTGGAAGCGAGACGACGACTTTCGGCATTCCTGGGCGACCACCTTCCCGCTGGTCGCCAACCTCGACGACGACCCGTACCCCGAACTGGTACGTACGCGCGGCGGCGTTTCCGGCCCGGGCAACATCGTTGCCTGGAATCACGACGGGACCGACCTCTGGGAGGTGTCCCGGCCGTTCGGCTTCAACACCGCGCCGATCTCGATCGCCGACGTCGATGCCGACGGTTTTGCCGACGTGCTGCATCCACTGCCCACCGACGTCAACCAGTTCGAGGTGCTCGACGGCCGCGACGGCTCGGTGAAGTGGAGCAAGTCGGTGACCACGCGTTCGATGGGGGCGACGGTGTTCGATCTCGACCGCGACGGTTTCGTCGAGGTGCTGTTCATCGACGAGGCGTCCAACCTCTACGTCTGGGACGGCCGCGACGGCAGCGAGAAGCTCGTGTTCCTGATGAACAACCCCCGCCCCGCCGACCACACCATGCCGGTGTTCGCCGACATCGACGCCGACGGGGCGTCCGAACTGGTGGTGCCCGGCGGGTTCTCGTTCGGCTTCGACACCGCGCTGAGCATCTGGGAGAGCCCGAACGACGACTGGGCGCCGATGCGCTCGATCTGGAACGAACATCGGTACCACGTGACCAACGTCAACGACGATCTCTCAATCCCGTCGCACGAGCGGCCGCACTGGCTGCTGCCCGGCTTGAACCAGGCGATGATCAACCAGCGCCTGCCCGAGGCCCGGCTGGAGTCCACCGATACGTTCAGCTACCGCGCCAACGACGGCGAGTTCAACTCGAACGTGGCCGAGGTCACGATCGAGGTACTGCCGCCGAACAGTCCGCCTCGCATTCTCTCGACACCGCGCGAACTGGCGTCTCCCGGATTCGAGTACGTCTATCCCGTGCTCGCGGTCGATGCCGACGCCGGCGAGACCCTGCAATACGCGATCGTCGAAGGCCCGGCGGCCATGAACATCGACGACACCGGACGGGTGTCCTGGACCCCCGGCGCGGCCGACCTGGGCCTGCATCCGGTCGTGCTGTCGGTGGACGACAGCCTTGGCGTTGCCGCACTGCAGCACTTCGTGATCGAGGTCCGCGATCCGGTCCTGGTGCCGGATCTCGCCGGTCTCGGCGAGTCGGCGGCGCTTGATGCCCTGGCCGCGGTCTCGCTGCGCGCCGACCCGCTGCGCGACACCTTCAGCGACACCGTCGCGGTCGGAACGGTCGCGCTGCAATCCCCCGGCGCGTCCACGCCGGTGGCCGCCGGTTCAGGGATTACCGTCGAGATCTCGAGGGGTCCGATTCCCGTCGGCGTTCCGCGCCTGGTGGGTCTCGACCTCGACGATGCACTGGCCGCGATCGCCGCTGCCGGGCTCGCGCAGAGTCCGTTGATCCGGGTCAACGATGCGCGTGTCCCGCGCGGGCTGGTCATGCGCCAGGACCCGGCGCCCAATGCCCTGGTTGCGCCGGGCAGCGATGTGACGATGACCGTCTCCGGCGGACCGCGGGCGCTCGTCACCGTCGATCCGCCGCTTATTCCGGCCGGCCAGACCGCGTCGGTCACCGTGGAAGTCCGCGACGTCGACGGTTCAGCGCTGGATCCGCAGCCGGCAGTCACCCTTTCGCTGGACCTTCCGCCGGACACCGTGTTCGGCACGCCGCCGAGCCTGGACGGCACCACCATCCAGACCTCGGCCGACACCCAGGGTGAGTTCGCGCTGGCAGTCGACTTCAGCACTCGAGGCGCCGAATCGATCTCGGTTCCGGTCGCCGTGCTGCCGGCAATCAGCGACGGGCCCGGTGGCTCGGTCTACACCGAGTTCACGCGGCAGCAGCAGGCCTTCGGTGAACTGGTCGATGCGCTGATCGCCGCCGTCGACGCCGGCGACGGGCCGGCGATAGAGGCGCTCGACCAGGCGCTGGAAGACCTGGAGCAGGCGGTCGATCTACGGCGGCTCCGGACCCTGACGGTCATCGCACCGACCGGCGGCGTTCCGCCGACACCGGCCCAGGCGCTGGCCGGCGGCCTGCCGCAGGGGTTGGACGACAACGCCTACACCGGGATCGGCATCGACCTGATCGCGGCGCTCGAAACCCTGGAGGCGCTGGTGCGCGAAGGATCCGTCTCCGACGCGGTCCTCAACGCTCTCAACCAGGACCTGGCCGCGGTCGGCCAGGCACGGGCGGCGCTGGATCCTTCGCCGATCGGCGTTCTGCGCGCCTCGCCCGGGATCACCGCCCTGCTCGGTACGTTCGCCCCGCGGATGCTGGTGGCCGATCTCCGCGCGCTCCGTCAGGCGCTGCGCGACGAGGGCATACTCGCACCGGACGGCTCGGCGATGCCCGGACGCTTCACGCTGCCCGGGATTCTGAGCGCGGTGCGGATCCGCAACGACATCATCAAGGACTTCTACGTGCCCTACCTGGGCGAAGTGGCCCGGGCAATGGGCCAGATCATCGCCGCCGACCTGCTGCAGACCTATGCCAATGCCGGCGCCATCGTCGGCATCGTCACCGGCGCCAGCCAGTCGATCCACGTATTCGAGATCGCGCCGTCGGTGGTCGAGGGATTCGGCTTCGATCCCACGCTAAGCCCCAACAACGCGGTCACCATGGTCGGTCCGAGCCTGTTCGATGCGGTCAGCGATGCCGCGGGCGGGCTTCCGTCGGCGTCGGACTTCAAGGATCTCAACTCGGTGTTCGACGCCATCCAGGGCCAGATCGACAACGCGAACGCGATCGAGCAGGCCTGGAACGACGCCAATTCCGTCCCGAACGGGATCGCGCGCGGGTGCATCCTCGACGGCACCCCCGGCTGCCGCCAGCTGATCTACCCGAACGGCTTCACGTCTGTCTACGTGTCCGACGGCGGCCTCAGCCTGCCGGCGCCGGTGCTGATCTTCGTCCGCAACCTGGAGTCGGGGGCAAACGCGGTCTTCGTCGCCGCGTTCGTCCCGACCAGCAGCGAGGAATGAACTGCGCCACGGAAAGAAGGGGTCAGGCTTTGCGGGAAGCAAGGCCCGGGCCTCGTGCGCTGCACGCCGCACCCTTTCGAGTGCACGCGCTCATTCGGTTGCCGAAGCCTGCGGCTGCGATCGCCCGCGGGGCGTCAGGACAGCCAGCACTGCGGCAACGGCAAACAGCGCGGCAACATCGCCCCACAGGTGCCCGATGTGCTGCGGGTTGGCGATGGACTGCACGGCCATGATGGCGCCGTGCACGACGCTCGACCAGACGGTGAACCAGATGAGGCTCCGGTGCGCCAGCGGATTGCGCGAGGCCAAGATCAGGAACACGCCGAGGGTGGCGTATATGCCCAGGATCATTTCGAGGTACTCCGAGCGGCCTTCGTCATGCCAGGCCCAGCCCGACGGCCACACGATCGTGAGCGGCCCGATGCCGACGATGAACACGATGCCTACCGCGATCAGTGCGATCCGCAGATACTTGATGCGATCATTCTCGTTCATGATTTTTCCTCCAGTCTGTCATTGGATTTTGGTTTCTACGGGCAACCGGATTCCGTTTCGGCTTGTCGGGGCTCACGCGGCCTCGTCGATGCGCCAATCGGTCGTCACCCGGGTGCCGGCCCTGAGGGTCTGAAACACGACGCAGCATTGCTCTGCGCCGGTCGTCAGAACCCTGAGTTTCCGCTTGTCGACGCTGGCGGGCACCGTCAGTCTGACATCGCAATGCAGGCGCTGAAAACCCACCGGAACCGATGTATCCACCATCAGCGCACCGCGAACGTCGGCGTGTGCCGTGGCGGTGACCTCGCTATCGGTGATCGTGATCTCCAGCCTTTCAGCCACCATGCGCAATGTCGAATGCAGGCATGCCGCCAGGGCCGCGCTGAGCATGTCGCCCGGGTTGGGCGCGTCGTGGTCGCCGCCTACGGCGCGGTGAATCCCGTATCGAAAACGCATGCCGTCGTTGTTGGCGGGTTCGACCTCGCCATGCACGCAATCCCTGCTCTGGCCGGGCGTTGCTCGCGCCTGGTCGGTGATCAGGGCATCCTCCGGCACCTCGGCATAGTGCCGGTGCAGCGCTTCCTGGCGTTGTTTCAGGGTTGCTTCATGTGTTGCGGACATCGTCGTGACTCCTTGGCCGGTCGGCTTGTCGGGATACAAGCATGGACAAGCAGGAGACCGCGCACATGAGACGAGTGTCCCGAATGTCGCGACCAATACCGGGGAAAACGGGACGAGCGTCCCGGCAAGGGGTCAGTCGACGCCGAAACCGGCGTTGCGCGCTTCGACCACCAGTTCCGAACGACTGGAAACGGCGAGCTTGCCGCAGACATTGCTGACGTGGTTGCGCACGGTCTTGGGTGCAACCGACAGTGCCTGGGCGATGGCCGCATTCGACAACCCGCGCGCAACCTGGTCGAGCACCTCGCATTCGCGGCGGGTCAACTCGTGAAACTGCGCCGCCATGAGCACGTCCTGCAGCGGGTCGGCGGCGAGAAATCGACGCATTTCCTCGATGAACGGGCGCCAGCCGGGGTCATGCGGTTGCAGGATGTGATTACGGCCTTCCAGCGGCAGAAAACGGCAGTCGGGAATCCGCCCGGCCAGGTCCCGGCCAGCCTCGAACGGCACCATGGAATCGGCCTTGACGTGCGCCACAAGGGTGGGCGCACGCACCTTCGGAAGCTGGTCACGGATATCGATTTCATGAAACGCGCGCCAAAGCCGTGCCGCTGTGGACGGGTCTGTCGTCAGGCGCTGCAGATCGTCCCACCAGGTGATCTGATCTGCCGCTTCGGCGGGCGAAAGCAGGCGGGCGAAGACTTCCCGGAAGGCGCCGGTTCTGCGTGCCCAACCCACCTCGATCATGCGCTCGAGCGCCTCTGCCTCGTCGACACGATAGCCCGACATGCCCTTGGCGAATGCGCCGTGCGCATAGGGATTGTAGAGCAAGAGGTGACTGACGCGCTCGGGGTGTCGCACCGCGTAGGCAACGGCTATGGCCGCCCCCTGGCACACCCCCAGCACCGGAAATCGCCGCCAGCCCAGGCTGCCGGCCACCGCCTCGACATCGCGCACCCAGGCCGCCAGGCACTGTCCGTCCACGGCCCGGTCCGACAGACCGGTGCCCCGAATATCGAAGCGGGCAAGCGTATGGTCACGCGTCAGTTCCCGCAGCCAATGCCGCCATACCGGGCTGTCCCAGTCGTGCTCGATATGCGTCATCCAGCCGCCGACGCGCAGCAGTGGCCTGCCCTGTCCAGCCGTCGCGTAGGCAATGCGCACGTCGTCGGTCGTGGTGCAAAAGCCGATTCGCTGTCTCATACGCTTGCGCCTGTGCTCGTTTCATTCGTCGCGATCCGGCGGAAGAACCCGCCAGGGCGGTGGTTCACACCGCGACCGCAGCGAACGCCATGAATCCGGGAGCGACCCGGACGCACAAGACCAGGCTCCCTGGCGTTCATGTTCGATCAGGATAGCGCGCCGATGAAATTCATGCCGGATGAGCTATCTCCGATGGGTGTGCGTGTTTGCCTATGCGCTCCGTGCTTCGACTTCGTTGACTTCCGGGTTCAGCCGGTATGGTAATTGCATTCGCTATCCTGTACCCACTAAGTATCGACGGCGCCGCTCTTGACACCTACCGCCACACACACGATCGATCCGGTTTCCGTCGCGATGTTCATCGCGCTGCTCGCCAGTGCGCTCGCCGTGGGCATGCTGCTCCTGTGGCGCTGGGAACGAACTTCGCACGGCTTCGGCTTCTGGGCCGCGGCCCAGGCGATGTTCGCGCTCGGCATGATCCTGTTGCTGGCACGCATCGTTGTTCCGCTATGGATGTCCATCCTCTTCGGCAACGTTGCGATTCTGATGGCGCTGGTGCTGGTTCGAGCCGGCATTCTGCGCTTTCGCGACCTCCCGCTTCGCATCGGCACGGACGTGGCGGTGAGCGTCACGACGGTGGCGGTTGTACTCGCCCAATGGGCCTACGGCCTGGATACGGACGCCCGCATCGCGGTGGGCAACCTGGCCTACCTGTTCCTGAGCATCCGCTGCTTCACTGCACTTTCGCGGCCGGCGCCGGGCGTTTCACTGCTGTTCCGGTCCCTCCAGGCCGTGATGCTCGTCATTGCGCTCCTGGTTGGGCTCCGATCGGCCTTCTCGGCGTTCGCATCGGTGCCCTCGGCGTCGCTGTTCGACGGCAGCTGGGCGCAAACGCTGGTGTACATTTCGCTCGGCATCACCAGCGTCCTGCTGCCATTCCTGCTGATGCTGCTCAACAGCCTGCGCAACCTTGACCGGCTCCGGGCCGCCCAGGCCGAGGCCGAAGCGGCCGCGTCTACGGACTACCTGACCGGGCTGGCGAACCGGCGCCGGCTGTTCCGCCGTCTGCGACAACTGCCGGGCGACACGCCGCTGAGCGTTGTCCTGCTGGATCTGGACGATTTCAAGGCCGTCAACGACCAGTGCGGCCACAGCACCGGGGACCGCGTACTGGCGCAACTGGGCCGCCTGCTGCTGCAGATGACGGTGGCCGACGAGATCGCGGTCCGGCTGGGCGGCGAGGAATTCGGCATCGTGTCCACTGGCAGCGCACACGAGCGCGCCCGCCAACTGGCCGAGATGGTGCGCGCCCGGGTCGAGCGGGAACTCGGCGTAAAGGCCGGCCTGGATCGCCGCCAGACTTGCAGCATCGGGGTTTCGCACGGCCGGGCCGACAACACCGATGCGGCCCTTGCCCGCGCCGATATCGCGCTCTACGAAGCCAAGCGCCGCGGCAAGAACCGCGTCGTCGACCATCGAGAAATCACCGCCAAAGCAGCCCGAACCGACGCCGACTACGAGCCCGTCGTCGCTCATCGCCGGCAATCGCGCTAAGGCGACGGTCTCGATCCCGCGTTTTGCGGCCGGGCAACGTTTGCGGCGAGATCAACACGCTTGACTGCACGCAGCAGGCAGTTGCGGTTCACCTGCATGAAGAACCGGAAGCGTAATAAAAATATAAACGCCCTTCCGCCGCATTTCGTCCGTTTCTGCCCTGCTGTAGCCAATCGAAAAAATAATCCCGGCTGTCCACCTTTTTGCAGTGAATACGATTAGCAAGATAGTCCCAACAGGATTTGGTCGTATTTATTGAGGCCTTGAAAGGAGTCATCGATGCATAACGCTATTACGCTCAATCCATCGGCCACGAAGGCCGCGAGTGCGGCTTTCCGGATGACCGGCCTGCTGTCGAGCCTGGTCCTGCTGGCTGCCTGCGCAACGGCACCTGGCCCCGAGCAAGCGGGCGAGGATGTCGTTGTCTTGCAGGCCTACGAGAAAATAAGCGATGCCAGTGATCCGAACCGAAACTGCGAGGCAGGCTGGTTCTATATATATCCGGCTGACGTCACACCCCACTCGAGAGATGTTTTCTACAACGTCGTCGGGTCATCCATGCTGAGCGGCGGCGGTCCGCTGCCGCTGCCGCGACCCGAGCGAGATCCAAGACCGCAGCAGCGAGCCGATGGCCTGATGGAAATGAAAGTGAGCATCGCCAGCTTCGGGCCCTGCCTGGGTCGCAACGGAGAGCGAGTCATTGAATTCACGATCGGCGAGTGCGTGGAAGGCGACTGCCCGCCGATGCGATTCGAGGCACCCGATGATGCAGCGCTTGTAGAGTTTCGACTCGTCGAGAACTGAAGCGAAGCGAAAACCCGGTTCCAGGCGCTGGAGAGAACGGAAAGGGCCGGATGCCCGGCGCCGAGCAGCCGGATGCGCCCGCTACACCGAGGCTTTCTTCTCGGCCTCCTCGAACGCCGCCAGTTGCTCGGCATTCGCTTTCTGCTGATGGCGCGCCTTGTATTCCGGATAGGGCATGCCGTAGACGATCTCGCGCGCCTGCTCGTAGTCCATCTCGACGCCTTCACGCTCCGCGGCCGCGCGATACCACTTCGACATGCAGTTGCGGCAGAAGTAGGCCAGGTTCATCAAGTCGATGTTCTGCACTTCAGGATAGCGCTGCAGGTGCTTGACAAGCTCGCGGAACGCCTGGGCCTCGATACGGGTTCGGGTGGCGTCGTCGATTTCCTCGGGGCTGGACATGGGTGAAGTCACTCGGGTTGGACGGGCCGACAGTGTACTCAAGATGGCCAAGCGTTTTGACGCGCAGGAAGGCGTCCATATATGTCCGGGCTTGATCCTGGCACGGCAGTCGTGCAAGGCGTCTCGGCCTTGTACGTTCCTGCCCTGAGGTGTGCCTGTGCAATAGATTCGGCAGCCTTCACTCGCATTCGTTCTCTAACTTGCAGTGATGCCGTGAACTGGCTTACTCCCGCGGTGTGAGCTTCAGCAGCCGCCCCCGGCTCTCGCCGCGCTCGTCCTCGAGCACCCAGACGCTGCCGTCCGGCGCCTCTTCGATGCTGCGGATCCGCGCGCCCATGTCGTAGCGCTCGCGTTCGGCCGCATCGTCGCCGTCGAAGCCGATACGCACGATGGCCCGGGACGACAGCCCGGCTGCGAGGGCGTCGCCGCGCCAGTCCTCAAAAAGCTCGCCGCCGTAGAACATGAGGTCGCCGGGCGAGATGACCGGCGTCCAGGTGATCACCGGCTCGGTGAACTCCGGGCGGGTGTCGTGATCGGGCATTTCGCGTCCGTCGTAGTGATCACCATTGGAGACAATCGGATAGCCGTAATTCGCCCCGCGCACGATGCGGTTCAGCTCGTCGCCGCCTGCCGGGCCCATCTCGATGACCCAGAGCTGCCCGTCGGCATCGAAAGCCATGCCCAAGGGGTTGCGATGCCCCAGGGTCCAGATTTCGTCATAGGGGCCAACGCCATCGACCAGCGGCTCTTCGTCGCGATAGTTCACGAACGGATTATCCGACGGAATCGAGCCATCTTCCTCGAGGCGCAATATCTTGCCCATGTTGCTTTGCATGTCCTGCGCGGGCGTGAACTTCTGCCGATCACCCGAGGAGATCCACAGGTAGCCGTCGTCGTCGAAGGCGAGCCGGTGGCCGTAGTGGCCATCGTCGAGCACCTTCGGGTACTGGCGCCAGATGACCTCCGCGTCGGAGAGCCGGCCGCCGCGCTCGCCAAGCTTGAGCACGGCTCGCACGACCGCCGCACCCCGA
>Ga0209947_1000873_pt1 | contig 18539 bp, 17 predicted proteins | sample SalPonR2_B_D2_MG_FD_185706 | JGI IMG/M metagenome (GOLD analysis project Ga0209947, IMG submission 185706) | Salt pond soil microbial communities from South San Francisco under conditions of wetland restoration - Salt Pond MetaG R2_B_D2_MG... ... | reverse complement strand
TGATCAGCTTCATTGGCCTGCCACTCGCGGTTCCGTTGATGTTCGTTCCGCTTCTGACAGCCACGTACGGGCTCTTCCTCGTCACATACACGGTGCTGATGCTCGTGCCGTTCATGCGGCGCACGAACAGGGCCATTCCGACGGTCATCGCGCTGGCGCTCGTTGGTGGCACCCTGACGTATCTTCCCATTCACCTGAACAAGGAGATCAAGCCCGAACCGGCGCGCGCCGTCGCCTCGGACATGCCGTTGAGCGACAAGCGCGCACCGGGTGTGATCGCCGGGTTTGATACGCGGCAGGACGACTGCATGAACCTCTGCGCTTCGCTGCTGCTCACGGTGCCGGAGGCGAAACTGGTGCTCGGGGAGTTTGACGCATCCGGCGACAGCGGCCGCGTCAGCGCCAGGGTTCCCGAAGGGGCCCACACCTGGACGCTCGCTGAAGGCGGCCTGGGCCAATGCCCGCACCCGCACACCCAGGCCTCCGATCGCGTGCGGATCGCACTTGCCGAAGCCGAGCTTCAAGGGCGTTGCCTGACAAAGGTCCCCTCTCCGGAGCAGGTGGATCTGATGATCACCGACACCAAGCCAGCCGCTGACGCGCCCGGCCAGTTTCACAGCGATGACCGCAAGGAAATGTTCCTGCGCGACGGGGACAGCTTGCATCTGGCTTACCGCAGAACCACCGGCGAGCGGCATCTCTACACCGTCCCGCTCCTGTTCTACTCCTCTGACGGATATGGACTGGACCTTGGCCTGTCGCTTGGGCCGAAGAGAACGGAGGTCAGCCTTGAAAGCCCCGTCGCAGCGCGCGGCCATATCGAGCTGCTGGAACGGGCCCTGCCGGGCGCTGCGGCCCTGTCGAACCTGGCCGCGCCCTCGGGTCTGTCGCAGGAGGAGCGCAAAGCGCTGATTCAAAGAGAAAAAGAGGTGCGCCAGCGGCTCATCCAGACCCGGCATGACGCAGCGCTCGCCGCGCTCACCTCTGGTGACCCCGAGCGGCTTGCAGAGGGGACAGCTGCTGCGCAGAGATATTTCGGCGTCAAGAGCCGGCGTGGCCTGACCGATGATGATCTGCCTTTGCTGGAGGCCCTGCTGACAGCACCGGTTGATCCGGGTAGAGACGTGTTCCCTGCACTGAGGCACTCGTCCCCCGCCATCAAACATTTGGCCGTGAACACCGTGATTGACCAGATCATCGCGACCGGAGACGCCCCATTTCCCTCGAACAACAGTGCGATCCGCAAGCGCGAAAGGAGCGCCAAGTGGCTTTCCGGCTATCTCGAGATAGACCGGTTGGCGCAGGATCTCGACCGGATCGACAGGCTGGTTCAAACCCGCCGGGGGCGCTGGTTTGCAGGTGAAATCATGCATCTGCGCGGCGCACTCGGCCCCGGGCAAGCCCCGGCGCTGCTGAGGTTTCTGGATGCAAGACGTGCAGATGGCGAACGTGAGAAAGGCTATGAAACCATCTACAAGGGCCTGTGCCTGATGGGGCCCGACGGCGTGCCGTTCCTTGATGATGTCAAGAAACGCGAGGTGGCCTCAAAGTCTGCAAACTCCATCCGCGCGAGCAAGTTCGTAAGGTATCTCGTTCCGATGGAGCTCGATGACGACGCCATCGGCCAACACTTTCGCGTTGGGGAACTCAAAACCGAAAAGGAGCGCAGCAGAGTCGCAGCAGCCCTTGAGAAGGCGCGCGGCTTGTTCGAGAGCCGGATGTCGCGCCTCAAAGACAGCGACCACGAATATCCACGGCACCAGCTGTGCAAATAACCCGGTGCCGCAGGTGCCGCCACTCACCCGCGGTCCACACGGAGCCCGCGGGTGAGCTTAAACTGCGCGGCAACCCGTGGCTGTCGGGGCGCGGCTCGGCGGGGGCGTCGGACGTGCCCACCCTCACCCACACCGACGATTGACCCGCGCGCGCACGCGGCCTAGACACGTCATTGACCGGCAAGGCAGACGATGGACGGCGTGAACGATCCCGCAGCGCACCGTGACCGCCCCTTCGGGCGTCCGCTCTTCGACAGCCCCGAGGCGCGTGCCCTGTCCCGCGTCGGGGTGGTGGACGTGGGCTCCAACTCGGTGCGGCTCGTGGTGTTCGACGGTGCTGCGCGCAGCCCGGCCTATTTCTTCAACGAGAAGGTGATGTGCGGCCTCGGGGCCGGCATGTCCGAGACCGGGCGGCTCGATCCGCAGGGCCGCGCGCGCGCGCTCGACGCGCTGCGGCGCTTTGCGCATGTCGCCGAGGGGCTGGGCACCGGCGCGCTCAACGCGGTGGCGACGGCGGCGGTGCGCGAGGCCGAGGACGGCCCCGATTTCGTGGCGGAGGTCGAGCGCGAGACGGGCATAAGGCTCTTTGTCATCGACGGGCCCGAGGAGGCGCGGCTCTCGGCGCAGGGCGTTCTGCTGGGCTGGCCGGGGGCCTACGGGCTGGTGTGCGACATGGGCGGCTCGTCGATGGAACTGGCCGAGATCGACGGCGGTCGCGTCGGGCGCTGCGTCAGCGCCAAGCTGGGCCCCCTCAAGCTGCGTGATCTCAAGGGCGGCAAGAAGGCGCGCAAGGCGCTGATCCGCGAGACGGTGGAGCGGCTGCGCGAGGGCCTGGGCGAGCAGAAGAACCGCCTGTTCCTGGTGGGCGGCTCGTGGCGGGCGATCGCGCGCATCGACATGGCGCGCCGCGGCTACCCGCTGCACGTGCTGCACGAATACCGGATGGGTGCGTCGGACCTGCGCGCCACGATCAAGCATATCGCGAAGCACGACGCGGACGCGCTGCGCGCGCAATCGGGCGTGTCGTCGGCGCGCGTGGCGCTGGTTCCCTTTGCGGCCGAGGTACTGCGCGAGGTGGTGCGCAGCTTTCGCCCGCACGACATCGCCGTGTCGAGCTATGGCATCCGCGAGGGGCTGCTCTATGAGCAGATGCCCGAGGAGTTGCGCGTGCGCGATCCGCTTATCGAGGCGTGCCGCTTCTCCGAGGCCAAGGATGCGCGGCTGCCCGGGTTCGGGCCGGTGATCTACCGTTTCATCGCGCCGCTCTACAAATCAGCACGGCCCGAGCGGCTGCGGCTGGTGAAGGCGGCCTGCCTGCTGCACGACGTGAGCTGGCGCGCGCATCCCGATTACCGCGCCGAGGATTGCTTTGACAACGCCACGCGCGCCAATCTTGGCGGGCTCAAGCATTCGGAGCGGGTGTTTCTCGGGCTGGCGCTGCTGCACCGCTATTCCAACAAGCGCGACGGCACGCGGTTCGACACGCTGGAGGCGCTGATTTCCGAGCGCGACCGCAACGAGGCCGAGATTCTCGGACGGGCTCTGCGGCTGGCCGCGATGCTGTGGCTCACCGGCGAGGCGGACATCGCGACGATGCGTTGGCACCCGCGGCGCAAGGTGCTTGGTCTCGATCTGGCCTCCGAGGCATCGGCGCTCTTCGGCGAGGTCGCGCAATCGCGCTTCAAGGCGCTGGCTGGCGTTCTGGGCGCCACGCCGGAGGTGCGGATCTGCAAGAAGCGGGTTGCGATCTGACCGGCGCTTGCTACCGCGCGGCGCGGCCCATAGGGTCCGCGCAACACCAACAGGCCAGGATTATCCGACATGCAGAAGAGACCGCTGGGCCGCACCGGCATCGAGGTGAGCGCGCTGTGCCTCGGCTCCATGACATGGGGCGCGCAGAACACCCCGCAAGAGGGCCATGCGCAGATCGACCGGGCGTTGGAGCGGGGGGTGAATTTCATCGACACGGCCGAGATGTATCCGGTGGCGCCGGTCCGCGCCGAAACGACGGGGCGCACCGAGGAGATCATCGGAGACTGGTTTGCGCGGACCGGTCGGCGGGGCGAGGTGGTGCTGGCCACCAAGCATTCCGGCGCGGGATTCAGCCACGCGCGCGATGGCGCGCCGATTTCCGCGGCGACGATCCCCGGGGCGGTCGAGGGCTCGCTGCGGCGGCTGCAAACCGATCATATCGACCTCTACCAGTTTCACTGGCCCAACCGGGGCAGCTACATGTTCCGGCAGAACTGGAGCTTTGACCCCTCGGGGCAGGACCGCGCCGCGACGCTCGCCCATATGGAAGAGGCATTGGGTGCCCTGCAAGGCGAGGTCGACAAGGGCCGCATCCGCGCCTTCGGTCTGTCGAACGAGAGCGCCTGGGGAACGGCGCAGTGGCTGCGGCTCGCCGAGGCGGGGCATGGGCCGTGCGTGGCCTCGATCCAGAACGAATATTCGCTGATGTGCCGCCTCTATGACACCGATCTCGCGGAGCTGAGCGTCAACGAAGATGTCGGGCTGCTGGCCTTCTCGCCGCTGGCGGCGGGGCTGCTGACCGGCAAATACCAGAACGCTGCCCTGCCCGAGGGCTCGCGTATGACGATCAACACCGATCTCGGCGGGCGGCGGGTGCCCCGCGCCTTCGCGGCGGTGGACGCCTATCTCGGGGTGGCCGCGAAACACGGGCTCGACCCGGTGCAGATGGCGCTGGCGTGGTGCCTGACGCGGCCCTTCATGTGCTCGGCCATTTTCGGCGCGACCAGCATGTCACAGCTTGACCGGGCGCTGGGGGCGGTCGAGGTAAGCCTCGGCGACGAGGTGCTGGCCGATCTCGACGCGGCGCACAGGGCCCACCCGATGCCGTATTGAGGCAACGCCCGCTTGAGAGGCGGGCGCGGGCGTTACTGTGCCGGGGGCGGTGGGGCCGCGCAATGCGCGCCGCCCGCCGCCATCCCCGAGCCGAGCGCGATCATCGGCGGTGCAGTATAGGGATTGAGCGGCTCGGACTGTACCTGATCCAGCACGATCACGCCCAGCATGCCCAGCCCCAGCAGCATCACCACATGCGCGCGCGTCATTTCCGCTTCTCCAGCCCCAGCGCGGGGCGCATCTTTATGCCTACCCAGGAGCCGGCAAAAGCCGCGGCGAACCAAACCCAGCCATGCGCCGACCCGGTGGCGACCCCGCTGAAGAACGCGCCGATATTGCAGCCGAAGGCGAGCCGCGAGCTATAGCCCAGCACCAGCCCCGCCACGATCACCGCCACCCAGGCGCGCGCGGGCAGCACGCCCACCGGCGAGGCAAATCCCGCCCGCCACCAGGCCACCAGCGCCGCCCCGCCAATGAGGCCGAGATCGGTAAGCGAGGTCACGTCCGTGAACAGGCTCGCCTCGACCTGCTCGGCATTCGCGGGTGCCGCCCAGAAAGCCGAGCCGGAGAGGTCGCCACCCACGGCCACCACCGCCTTGGCCACCCAGAGCCCGAGGCCATAGACCACGCCCCAGGGCTGTCCGGCCACGACGAGGTGCAGGATGGCCAGAACCGCCAGCGCCAGTGCCGCGGCCCAGTAGCGGGCGGGCAGGCGGTGGCTGCCCTTGCGGCCCAGCAGCAGCGCGAGCGCCGCGATTCCCGCCAGCCCCGCCAGCGTGACCGCGAGCCCGCCCGTGCCGTCGAGCGTTGCGACTGGCAGGCTGCCCAGCGAGGTCCACCAGCTGAGGTGATACGCCCCGGCAAAGCTGCCGATGGCAAAGAACGGCAGCGCCACCGCGCCGATGGCATTGCCGCTGCCGGCGTTCACCAGCGTGCCCGAGCCGCAGCCCAGCACCACCTGCATCGCCACACCAAAGACGAAGGCCCCGCCCACCATGGCGAGGCCGACGGGCGCGTGCGCGCCCTTCAACTCGGCCCCGTTGGCGGCCAGCAGCGGCAGCGCCGCGCAGGCCACGATGCCGATCGCCAGAAGCTGCGCCAGGAGCCCCGAGGCGTCACGCTCGAGGATCATGCGCCGCCACGGCCCGGTAAAGCCGAAGCGGAACCCCTCGAGCGCCAGGCCGAAGCCCAGCCCGATAGCGAGGATCGCGCCCGAACGCGGCCCGGCATTGAGCGCCACTGCCAGCACCAGCGCCGCGACAAGGGCCAGCACCCCCGCGCGCGACAGCGCGCCGGGGGCAGAAGGCGGTGCCGCGTGGGCGTTGGCCTGTGTCATGAGCGCCTCAGTACTCGCCGGTGATCTTGTTGAGCATGTTCTGCAAAAGGCCCGGCACATTGGCCATCTCCAGCCCCGCGTTGGACCAGCCGACCACCGATTCGGGGTAGAGCCGCACGCCCTCGATCCCGGCGATCTCGCTCAGCGCGAACCAGTTGGTCGCCGCCCAGTGCCCGGTATTGCAGAATGACACCAGCCGGTCGCCCTGCCCGAAGCCATTCTCGGCGGCCAGCTCGCGCACGAGGTCGGGCTTGATGAGCGACGGCTCGTCCGCGCCGAACCAGCGGTCATGGGTGAAATACCGCGATTGCGGGATGGTGCCGGGCCGCGCGGCGGCCCCGTGCTTGGTCTCGCCCTTCCAGAAAGCCTCCGGGCGGGCATCGACGAGCGTCGCCTCATCGCGCCCCTCCACGATGGCCTGAACGTCATCGCGCGTGGCCAGCCATTCGTCAGAGAAGGTGACGGTGATCGCGCTCGGCGCGATCTCGGGGCCGCTGCCGGTCTCGACCGGGGCCTTGGCCTCCTGCCAGGCATTCATGCCGCCGTTCAGCACCGCCAGATCATCGAAGCCGCTGGACTTGAGCGTCCAGTAAACCCTTGCCGCCGCGCCGAAATCCGTCTGGTTGCGACCCTGGTGCACGACCACGACGGGCGTGCCGGTCTCGAGGCCCAAACCGCGCAACACCTCGGTCAGGTGTGCCTCGGTCACGAGCTGACCGGGATTGTCCGCCGGGCCGCGAAACAGGCCATAGGGCGCGTTGCGCGCGCCGGGAATGTGGCCGCGCGCATAGGCACCCGGCGCGCGGATATCGAGCACCACCGGTGCCTGCGCGCCGTCGAGGGCATCGCCGAGTGCCGCAGGCGTGGTGAGCGGCCCGTTCGCCGCCTGCGCCGCCAGCGGCACGAGCGCCATCGCGAGGATCAGCGCCGTCTGTTTCAGTTTCAAAAGCATCGGGCTCTCCCATCGTGTCGGTAGCCGGGTTTGCCGCAGAGATACGCCCTGCGCATGACGTCAACAAGACGCGGGCCGCAACCTCACGGGGTCTTGAGACCGGGCCGCCTGCGCTCAGGCACCAAGCGGTAGCGCGCGTTCCACCACGCGGGCAAAGAAGGACGCGCCGAGGGGGGCCACCGCGTCATTGAAATCGAAGGCCGGGTGATGCAGCGCCGGGCCCGCGCCTTGCCCGAGAAAGAGGTAAGAACCGGGCCGCTCGGCCAGCATGTAGGAGAAATCCTCGGCCCCCATCTCGCGCGTGCGATCCGCGACCACAGCCCCGTGCCCGGCCACTTCCTGTGCGGTTTCCACTGCGAATTCAGTCGCTTGCGCGTCGTTCAGCGTGGCCGGATAGCCGATCTCGATCCTGACCTCCGCGCGCACGCCATGCGCGGCCGCCACGCCTGCAGCGACCTCGTGCAGGCGGCGGTGCACCATCTCGCGGACCGCGTCGGAAAAGGTGCGGATCGTGGCGTTGAGGTAGGCGCGTTCGGGGATCACGTTGTCGGCGCTGCCCGCGTGGATCTGCGTGACCGAAATCACGAGGTCGTCGAGCGGATCGCGGTTCCGGGTGACGATGGTTTGAATCGCCTGCACCAACGCCACCGCTGCCGGGATCGGGTCGCGCGCCTCGTGGGGCATGGCCCCGTGGCCGCCCTGCCCTAACACATTGATATGCAAGGTATCTACGGCAGCCATGATTGGCCCAGGCGTGGTCTCGAACGTGCCCTCGGGCGCACCCGGAAGAGTGTGGAGCGCATAGACCTCGGCCACCTCGTGGCGGTCGAGCGCGCCCTCCTCGACCATCAGTCGCGCGCCGCCGGGCCCTTCCTCGGCGGGCTGGAAGAAAAGCACCGCGCGGCCAGAGTAATTCCTTGTTTCCGCGAGGTATTTCGCCGCGCCAAGCAGCATGGTGGTGTGCCCGTCATGGCCGCAGGCATGGGCACGCCCCGGCACGGTGCTGGCGTGATCGGCCCCCGTGAGATCATCCATCGCGAGCGCATCCATGTCGGCGCGCAGGCCAATGGCGCGGCCCGGTGCCCGGCCCTCGATCACCGCGACGACGCCCGAGCGCGCGATCCCGGTCTCGATCCGGTCCACCCCGAATTCGCGGAGCTTTTCCACAACGAATTCCGCGGTTTGATGGCAATCGAGCCCAAGCTCGGGATGCGCGTGCAGGTATCGCCGCCACGCGGTCATCTCGTCGGCGAACCCGCTGATGCGATTGATCACGGCCATGTCTGGACATCCCTCCTGTCACCCGTCACCTTGTCAGCAGACAGCAATTTCAAAGGCGCTGCAATGGCCGACGACACCCTCCTGCACGACCCCGATGGCGGGATGGCGCGGCTCATCGAGATCATGGCGCGGCTGCGCGATCCCGAGGCGGGCTGCCCCTGGGATATCGAGCAGGATTTTGCGAGCATCGCCCCCTATACCATTGAAGAGGCTTACGAAGTTGCCGACGCGATCGAGCGTGAGGCGTGGAGTGACCTCAAGAGTGAGCTGGGGGATCTGCTGTTGCAGGCGGTGTTTCATGCACAGATTGCCAAGGACAAGGGATTGTTCGACATCGCGGACGTTGCCAACGCCATCTCGGACAAGATGATCGACCGCCATCCCCATGTTTTCGGGGAAGAAAACCGTGACAAGAGCGCCGAGCAGCAGACCCGCGACTGGGAGGCGGTCAAGGCCGCCGAGCGGGCGGCGTCGGGCGAGACCGGCACGCTCGACGGGGTGGCACTGGGGCTGCCCGCGCTGCTGCGGGCGGTGAAATTGCAGAAACGCGCCGCCCGGGTTGGCTTTGATTGGCCAGACTCATCTCATGTTCTCAACACGATACGGGAAGAAGTTGAAGAGTTGCATGAAGCAGCAGAGAGCAGCGACGCCGACCATGTCGAGGAGGAGTTCGGCGACCTGCTGTTTGTCATGGCCAACCTCGCGCGGCACATGAAACTGTGCCCCGAGACGGCGCTGCGCCGCGCCAACGCCAAGTTCACCCGGCGGTTCGAGTGGATCGAGGCGCGGCTGGCCGAGGACGGACGCCGCCCCGAAGACAGCGACCTCGCCGAGATGGACGCGTTGTGGAACGCGGCCAAGCGGGAGGCGAACCTGTAGGTTCAGCACCCGAACCGCACGGTTCGGGCGGGGCATCGTCACGGTGCGCTCACGTATTGAACAGGAAGTGCAGCACGTCGCCGTCCTTGACGATGTAGGACTTGCCCTCGGCGCGCATCTTGCCGGCTTCCTTGGCCGGGGTCTCGCCGCCGCAGGCGATGAAATCGTCGTAAGGAATCGTCTCGGCGCGGATGAAGCCCTTCTCGAAATCGCCGTGGATCACGCCCGCGGCCTTGGGCGCGGAGGTGCCCTCGGGGATGGTCCAGGCGCGGGCTTCCTTGGGGCCGGCGGTGAAGTAGGTCTGGAGGTGCAGAAGGGAGTAGCCCGCCTTGATGAGCCGGTCGAGCCCCGCCTCCTCAAGGCCCATCTCGTCGAGGAACATCTCTGCTTCCTCCGGCGAAAGCTGGGCGATCTCCTCCTCGATCTGGGCGGAAATCACCACCGAGCCCGCGCCCTGTGCCCCGGCCATCGCGGCGACGGCGGCGGAATGGGCGTTGCCCTGCGCGGCGCAGCCCTCGTCGACGTTGCAGACGTAGAGCACCGGCTTGGCGGTCAGGAGTTGCAGCAGCCGCCAGGCGCGGGTGTCCTCGGCGTCGATCCCGACGGTGCGGGCGGGGCGGCCCTCTTCGAGCGCGGCCTGGGCGAGGGCGAGCAGCCGGTCGGCCTGCACGGCCTCCTTGTCGCCGCCCTTCAACTTGCGGACGAGACCTGCGCGGCGCTTCTCGATGCTGTCGAGATCGGCGAGCATGAGTTCGGTCTCGATCACCTCGGCATCGGCGACCGGATCGACCCGGCCGTCGACATGGGTCACGTCACCATCCTCGAAGCAGCGCAGCACATGGGCGATGGCATCGACCTCGCGGATATTGGCGAGGAACTGGTTGCCGAGGCCCTCGCCCCGGCTCGCGCCCTTCACCAGCCCCGCGATGTCGACGAAGGTCATGCGGGTGGGGATGACCTGTTTCGACTTGGCGATTTCGGCCAACCGGTCGAGCCGCGCATCGGGCACCGCCACCTCGCCCACGTTGGGCTCGATGGTGCAGAACGGAAAATTCGCCGCCTGCGCGGCGGCGGTACGCGTGAGCGCGTTGAACAGCGTGGACTTGCCCACGTTGGGCAGCCCCACGATTCCCATCTTGAAGCCCATCTGCGGCCCCTCTGTCTTGCGTTTGCGCTGCTTCTAGTGAGGCCGCGGCGCAGACGCAAGCAGGTGCGGCGGCGCGGGTTATTCCACGATCATCGCGGCGATGGCGTAGCCCACGGCGTGCATGTCGGTCATGTTGACGATCTCGACATGCATGTCGGCATCGCGCCCGGTGGGGGCCAGCGCCGTCACGCGGCCGGTGCAGTGATTGTCGGAGGCGGGCTCGAACCGCACCGGGCCGTAGGTGGCCCAGCGGCAGGTGAGGCCCGGGGCGATGGGCTGTCCGGTGCCCTGCACCTCGGCCTCGAAGCTCTGGCCCTCGGCCACCGGGTTGCGCACGCCGCGGATGAGGATGCGCAGGTCGGAGAACTGGTTGTTGTAGGGATAGACCGTGTCGATCTCGCCCAGGGGCGCACCGTCGGGGCCGCTGACGCTGATGATCGCGGGCGCCTGACCAGAGGGGATGGCATAGCCCTCGGCATCGAGGATCGGCATGGTGGACTGGTGCAGCACCACGCGGCGGCACTCCTGGCTGGCCTGCTGCACATGGGCGTCATAGGGTGGCGGCAGCTCGACGGTGCAGCGCGCGCCCTCGGGCAGCGCCACGTCCTCGCCAGTGATGCGGAGCACCAGATCGGCGCCAAGCTGGACCGAGCCGCCGATCACGCGCATCCCAAAATCCTCTGCCTGTGCTGCTGTGGCCGTGGCCAGCACGAGCCCGACCGCCATGATGATGCTGTCTCGTTTCATCGAGATTTCCTCCGCCTGATCCCGCTTCATCATGCCACAAACCCCGGGATTCCCGAAACCGCCGGGGTGCGCGGCGGGTTTCGCATTGATTTCCGCCGCAGTTTTCTGCACATGACCCGAAACCGCCAAGGAAACGCAAATGACCCGCATCGACGCCAAGTTCGCCGAGTTGAAAGCCGCCGGAAAAAAGGCCTTTGTCTCCTACATCATGGCGGGCGACCCGGATGCCGGGACCTCTCTGGAGGTGATGAAGGGGCTGCCGGGCGCGGGCGTGGACATCATCGAGCTGGGCGTGCCCTTTACCGATCCGATGGCCGACGGGCCGACCATCCAGCTGGCCGGGCAGCGGGCGCTGGCAGGCGGCATGACGCTGGAGAAGACGCTGGCGATGGCGCGCGCTTTTCGCGAGGCGGACGACACCACGCCCATCGTGCTGATGGGCTATTACAACCCGATCTACAATCGCGGGGTGGACCGATTTCTCGCCGATGCGAAGGCCGCCGGGATCGACGGGCTGATCGTGGTGGACCTGCCGCCCGAGGAGGATGACGAGTTGTGCATTCCCGCGGCCAAGGCGGGGCTGAACTTCATTCGCCTCGCCACCCCCACCACCGACGACAAGCGCCTGCCCAAGGTGCTGCAGAACACATCCGGATTCGTCTATTACGTGTCGATCACCGGCATCACCGGCGCGGCGGCGGCGGAGGCGGGCGACGTGGGGCCGGAAGTGACGCGCATCAAGGCGCAGACCGACCTGCCGGTGATCGTGGGCTTCGGCATCCGCAGCCCCGAGACGGCCCGGACCATCGCGGGGGTGGCCGATGGCTGTGTCGTCGGCTCGGCCATCGTGGGCGAGATGGCCAAGGGGCGCCCCGTCGGCGAGGTGCTGGAGTTCGTGCGCGGGCTGGCGGAGGGCGCGCACCGGGCGTAAGTGGCCTGTTGCCGTCATTGCTACGTGACGAGCTGAGCCGCGCGAGCGCCCGGCCGCCGGGTGGGCGCAAATCCGATTGTGCTGCGCGGTTTATGGTGAAAGATACTTTCTATCTTTCCGCTGCTTACAGCGTGTCCAAAGCGCCCGCCCGAGGAGGCGGTCAGGCGCTCGCGCGGCGGCGTGCAAGCACGCCTTGTCCCGCGCGGGGCTAGGATGCAAACGCCCGCTCAAGGCCAGACGGCCCCAACGACACCGCCGGTGATTGCGCGCGCGCGCCGGGGTTGGTAAAGCCCTTTTACCAATTCCCGGAGAGCCGCCCATGCCCGTCATCACCTGCATCGACGATTTCAAGCCCCTCTACCGCCGCCGCGTGCCGAAGATGTTCTACGACTACGCGGAATCCGGGAGCTGGACCGAGCAGACCTTTCGCGAGAACACGTCCGATTTCGCGCGCCTGCTGCTGAAGCAGCGGGTGGCGATCGACATGACCGGGCGCAACCTCGCCTCGACCATGATCGGGCAGGAGGTGGCGATGCCGGTGGGCCTCGCGCCCGTGGGGCTTACGGGGATGCAATGCGCCGATGGCGAGATCAAGGCGGCGCGGGCGGCGGAGAAATTCGGCGTGCCCTTCACGCTCTCGACGATGTCGATCTGTTCCATCGAGGATGTCGCGGAGAATACCGAAAAGCCGTTCTGGTTCCAGGTCTACACGCTCAGGGACGACGATTTCATGCAGCGCCTCTTCGACCGGGCGAAAGCCGCGAACTGCTCGGCGGCGATGATCACGGTCGATCTGCAGATGCTGGGCCAGCGGCACAAGGACCTAAAGAACGGCCTGTCGGCACCGCCCAAGCTGACCGCGCGCTCGATCGCCGACATGATGACCAAGGTGCAGTGGGGCCTGGGGATGCTGGGCACCAAGCGGCGCAGCTTCGGCAATATTGTGGGCCATGCCAAGGGCGTGACCGACCCCTCGTCGCTGTCGGCATGGACGGCGGAGGCGTTCGACCAGGCGCTCGACTGGGACCGCATCCGGCAGTTTCGCAAGATGTGGGACGGGCCGCTCATCATCAAGGGGATCATGGATGCGCGCGACGCGGCGGAGGCGCTGAACGTGGGGGCGGATGCCATCATCGTGTCGAACCACGGCGGGCGTCAGCTGGACGGGGCGCTGTCGGCGATCCGCGCCCTGCCCGCGATCATGGACGCGGTGGGCGACCGCATCGAGGTGCATCTCGACAGCGGCATCCGCTCGGGGCAGGACGTGCTCAAGGCGCTGTCACTGGGCGCGCGCGGGGCCTATATCGGGCGCGCCTTCACCTATGCTCTCGGCGCGATGGGCGAGGCCGGCGTTACCCGCGCGCTGGAGATCATCCGGACCGAGCTCGACGCCTCGATGGGGCTGTGCGGGTGCCGCGACGTGCACGATCTGGATCGCGACGTGCTGATGATCCCGCGCGATTTCGCGGGCGACTGGGCGTAGCACGCGGCCGCACACGGCGCAGAGCGGGCATTTTTGTCACGAAGAAACCCGGAGTCGCGCTTTTTGTCCCTTTTCAAGCCCCGTTTCGTGGTCTATCAGCGCGGCTTCACGCGGGGTGACAGCCTTGGAGGCACCCCGCCTTTTGCCAAGGAGAGACAACATGGCTGGAGAAATTCCTGATCTTCACGCCCAGGAACGCACGGGGACAGGCAAGGGCGCCGCCCGTGCCGTGCGCCGCGCGCACATGGTTCCGGGGATCGTATTCGGCGGCGACGTGGACCCGCTGCCCATCCAGATGCCGTTCAACGAGCTGATCGCGAAGCTGCGCAAGGGCCGGTTCAAGTCGACGCTGTTCAACCTCAAGGTCGACGGCCAGGAGGACGTGCGCGTGATCTGCCGCGACGTGCAGCGCGACGTGGTCAAGGACCTGCCGACGCATGTCGATTTCATGCGCCTGCGCCGCACAACCAAGATCAACCTGTTCATCCATGTCGAGTTCGAGGGCGAGGAAGAGTGCAAGGCGCTGCGCAAGGGCGGCGTGCTGACCATCGTGCGCCCGGAGGTCGAGCTTGTCGTGACGGCGGGCGACATCCCCGAGAAGGTGGTCGTGGACCTCACCAAGATGGAGAATGTCGGCGACACGATGACCATCTCGATGGTCGACCTGCCGGCGGGTGCCAAGCCCACCATCGACCGCGATTTCGTGATCTGCAACATCTCCGCCCCCTCCGCGCTCAAGAGCCAGGAGGACGAAGAGGACGAGACCGAGGAGGTCGTGGCCGAGGAAGAGACCGAGGCCGACGCCGAGGCCTGAGCCGCGTCAACAGCGCCAGACGACCAGACGGGCGGGGCCGGTGGTGCCGCCCGTTTTCGTGTGCGCCCGGCACGGGCCGCGCCAACATGATCTTGAGAATTATTCCATTTCCGCCCGGTGGCGGGGCGCGCGCGGCATGACTAGGTTGAGCGCGTCGCTGTGCGTCGCCGTTACGTCGAAATCCGGCCCTGTCACGGGGGCCGGGTGAATTAGACAGAGCCCACGGAAGGGGAATCGGTCATGGTTGATGTCACTATCGTTTACTGGCGCGACATTCCCGCGCAGGTCATCGTCGGCAAGGGCCGCCGGGGCAGCAAGGTACAATTGCCCGAGCGGTTCGAGCAGGCCATCGACCGCGCGGCGATGAAGACCGGCGCGGCGGAGACGGACGACTATCTCGCCCAGTGGCGCAAGGGCGATCCCTATCCGGTGGAAGGCGAGGCGGGCGAGGTCGCGCAGAGCGAGGCCGCCCGGCTCGACGCCCTTTACGACACCGAGCGTCTCAGGACGCTCATCGGCAATGATGGCTGGGCGTGAATGCGCCCCGGTTCGCTATGGGAGGCCGCGATGGCTCTTTTGAATTTCCGCAGGCGTGAGGCCGCCGCCCCCGCGACGCCCCCCCTGAACCGTCAGGTCGAGGCGCTGCTCGAAGGCTACTCGATGGAGGTGATGCCGCGCACCGCCGAGAAGATCGAGGATTTCCGCGAGCTGCTTCCCGCGGGCACGCGCGTCTACATCGCCCATATCGAGGGCACGCCCATCGACGACATGGTCGCCACCGCCAAGCGCGTCGCACGCGAGGGCTATCCGGTGATGCCGCATTTCCCGGCACGCATCATCAAGGACCGCGCCACGCTCAAGGACTGGATCGCGCGCTATCAGGGAGAGGCGGGCGTCGATCAGGCGTTGCTGCTGGCCGGTGGTGTCGAAAAGCCGCACGGCGATTTCCACGCCTCCACGCAACTGCTGGAAACCGGCGAGTTCGACCGCGCGGGCTTCAAGCGCCTGCATGTCGCAGGCCACCCCGAGGGCAACAAGGACATCGACCCCGACGGCAGCCGCAAGAACGTCGACGCGGCGCTGCGCTGGAAGCAGCAATTCTCCGAGACCACGGATGCGCAGATGGCCATCGCCACGCAGTTCGCCTTCGACTCCAAGCCGATCATCAAGTGGGCGGACGCGCTGCAGGAGGCGGGCATCACCATGCCCATCCACATCGGCATTGCCGGTCCGGCGAAGCTTCAGACGCTGATCAAGTTCGCCATCGCCTGCGGCGTCGGTCCGTCCTTGAAAGTGCTCCAGAAACGCGCGATGGATGTATCCAAGCTTCTGCTGCCCTACGAGCCGACAGAGGTTCTCGCCGCGCTCGCGGCCCACAAGGCCGCCAATCCCGATTTCCTGATCGAGCGCGTGCATTTTTTCCCGCTGGGCGGGATCAAGACCAATGCCCAATGGGCGATCGACCAGGGGGGTGCCTCGGGCATCCCGGCTGCGCAACAAGGATAAGACATGACCCGCACCATCGTCGAAAGCAAGACGAAGACCGCCGTGATCGGCTTTGACGAGCCGTTCTGCGTGATTGGCGAACGCATCAACCCCACCGGGCGCAAGAAGCTCGCCGCCGAGCTGGAGGCGGGGGATTATTCCACCGTCGAGGCCGATGCCGTGGCGCAGGCCGCCGCCGGGGCGACCGTGCTCGATATCAACGCGGGCGTGGTCTACAACTCCAACCCCAACCCCAACGAGACCGAGCCGCCGCTGATGACGGCGATCGTCGAGCTCGTGCAGGGGCTGGTGGACCTGCCGCTCTGCATCGACTCTTCGGTTCCGGCGGCGCTGGAGGCCGGGCTGCAGGCCGCGCATGGCCGCCCGCTGCTCAACTCGGTGACCGGCGAGGAGGAGCGGCTCGAATACGTCCTGCCGCTGGTCAAGAAATACAACGTGCCGGTGGTTGCCATCTCCAACGACGACACCGGCATTTCCGAGGACCCGGACGTGCGCTTTGCCGTGGCGAAAAAGATCGTCGAGCGCGCCGCCGATTTCGGCATTCCCGCGCATGACATCGTGGTCGATCCGCTGGTCATGCCGGTGGGCGCGATGGGCACCGCCGGGCGGCAGGTGTTCACCCTGGTGCGCCGCCTGCGCGATGAGCTGGGCGTCAACACCACCTGCGGTGCGTCCAACATCTCCTTTGGCCTGCCCAACCGGCACGGCATCAACAACGCCTTCCTGCCGATGGCGATCGAGGCGGGGATGACGAGCGCGATCATGAACCCGATCGCGCTGCCGGTGAAACAGGCCGAGATCGAGGCCAAGAAGGCCGAGGTCGCCGCAGCCGGGCTGGTGATCTCCGAAGACATGGACGACGAGACCTTCTGCCAGCTCTTCGGGCTGGGTTCCACCAGGGCCCGCGCGGGCAAGGAGATGGAGGCGATCCACGCCGCCAATTTCCTGATGGCCAACGACCCGCATGGCGGTAACTGGATCAAGTTCAACAAGGCCCCGCCGAAGCCGGGCGAAGAGGTCCGCTCGGGCGGGCGCGCGGGCAGCCGCAGCCGCCGCCGCCGGGCCTGAGCGTCAGGCCGCGGGCCGGGCGGATCTCCCGTGCCGGGCACATCGGCGGACACGGCAAAGGGGCGGGTGAGGTATCACCCGCCCCTGATGTCTTCCGGCACCCGCGCGGGTTGCCCCGTCGCCTCAGTTCGCGGGAGGCGCGCAGTTCGCGGTGGTGCTGTCCACGCTCTTCACGCCGTCTTCCTGCGTGCATTCCTCGCCCGAGACGGGATAGCGGTCGGGCGTCTCACAGGCCGACAGGACCAGGGCGGCGGCGATCATCACGCCAAGCTTCGAAAAAGACGGCATCTCATCCTCCTTGCACGATGCGGGCATCCGCGCCCGCGACACGGCAAGCCCTAACGCATTGTCGCCACGGTGCATTGACAGAGATCAAGATCGCGGGCGGCGTCCCGCCCGGCCGGTCACTTCAGAATGCCGCGACCGGCGTAGCGGGCGCTCTCGCCCAGCGATTCCTCGATGCGGATGAGCTGGTTGTACTTCGCCAGCCGGTCGGACCGCGCGAGGCTGCCGGTCTTGATCTGCCCGCAATTGGTGGCCACGGCGAGATCGGCGATGGTGGCGTCCTCGGTCTCGCCAGAGCGGTGGCTCATCACGTTGGTCATGCCCGCGCGATGCGCCATCTCCACTGCCTGAAGCGTCTCGGTCAGGGTGCCGATCTGGTTGACCTTGACCAGCATGGAATTGGCCGCGCCGCGCGCGATGCCCTCGGAGAGCCGCGCGGGGTTGGTCACGAAGAGATCGTCGCCCACCAGCTGCACCTTGTCGCCGATGGCGTCGGTCAGCGCGGTCCAGCCGTCCCAGTCATCCTCGGCCATGCCGTCCTCGATCGAGATGATCGGATAGTCGGCGCAGAGCGCCTGCAGATAGGCGACGTTCTCCTCGCTCGTGAGGCTCGCCCCCTCGCCCGTCATCTCGTACTTGCCGCCCCTGTAATATTCGGTCGCGGCGCAATCGAGGGCGAGGTGGATATCCTCGCCCGGGGCGTAGCCCGCCTTTTCGATGGAGCGCAGGATGAAATCCAGCGCATCGCGCGTGCCCGACAGCGCGGGGGCAAAGCCGCCCTCGTCGCCCACGCCGGTGGCGAGCCCGGCGGCGTTCAGTTCCTTCTTGAGCGTGTGGAACACCTCGGCGCCCATGCGCACCGCCTCGCGGATCGTGCCCGCGCTCACCGGCATGATCATGAATTCCTGGATGTCGATGGGGTTGTCGGCATGCTCGCCGCCGTTGATGATGTTCATCATCGGCACCGGCAGCACCCGCGCCGAGGCCCCGCCCACGTAGCGATAGAGCGGGATGGCCGAGTAATCGGCCCCCGCCTTCGCGCAGGCGAGCGAGACGCCAAGGATCGCGTTGGCCCCCAGACGCCCCTTGTTGGCGGTGCCGTCAAGCTCGATCATCATCTCGTCCACGGCCACCTGCTCGGTCGCGTCCATGCCGAGGAGCGCCTCGGCGATCTCGCCGTTGACGCTGGCGCAGGCCTCCAGCACGCCCTTGCCACCATAGCGCGCGGCGTCGCCGTCGCGCTTTTCCACCGCCTCGTGCGCGCCGGTCGAGGCCCCCGAGGGCACGGCGGCGCGGCCCATCGTGCCGTCCTCCAGCGTGACCTCGACCTCCACCGTCGGGTTGCCCCGGCTGTCGAGGATTTCGCGGGCGTGAATGTCGATGATGCTGCTCATGGCGTGCCTGTCCCGGAGTTGAATGAAACCTGCCCGCCCCATAGCAAGAAACCCCGCCGATGCAAACGCGGCGCGT